>OLNH01000007.1_pt1 | contig 254443 bp, 281 predicted proteins | sample 1643101 | NCBI WGS metagenome assembly OLNH01 (sample SAMEA3136758, study PRJEB25190) | human gut metagenome | biome: human gut; feature: human-associated habitat; material: faeces | place: Austria | collected 2013 | reverse complement strand
AGACCAAACTGGGTGCGCCTACAGACTTTGAAGTAACCGTAAGAAACTTAAAGATTTCCGCAGGTGCAGGATTTATCGTAGCATTAACCGGTGAAATCATGACTATGCCGGGTCTGCCGAAAGTGCCGGCTGCTGAAAAGATTGATGTAGACGAGACAGGAAAGATTCACGGCTTGTTCTAAGCAGAAAGAGATACGGTTTTAAGGAGGATACAACAATGGGATTTTCAACAGTGCCATGCAATGAATTCGTAGAAGTCCTGGCTTCTAAAGCCCCGGTTCCCGGCGGCGGCGGCGCTTCTGCCTTAGTAGGAGCAGTAGGAACTGCTCTTGGAAATATGGTAGGAAGCCTTACAGTAGGCAAAAAGAAATATGCAGAGGTAGAAGAAGAAATGTGGGAGTTAAAGAAAAAATGCGATGAACTCCAGAAAGATTTTCTTCGCCTGATTGAGAGAGACGCAGAAGTATTCGAGCCTCTTTCCAAAGCATACGGTATGCCGAGAAATACAGAAGAGGAAAAGGCAGAAAAAGCACGTGTTATGGAAATCGTGTTAAAAGATGCCTGTTCTGTACCTATGGAAATCATGGAAAAATGCTGTGAAGCCATTGAAGTTATTGTAGAGTTCGCAGCAAAGGGTTCTACTTTGGCTATCAGTGATGCAGGGGTAGGCGCTGCTTTCTGTAAAGCTGCTTTAAAAGGAGCCAGCTTAAATGTTTACATCAATACAAAATCCATGGCCGACAGAGCTTATGCGGAAGAATTAAATAAAAAAGCAGACGCTATGCTGGAAAAATATACAAAGATTGCAGATGAAACATTTGAAAGCGTATTATCCAGATTAAAATAATCATAGAAAAAGAACTATTAGGAGGATGCTGGAAATGGCAAAAAGATTACTTGGTAAAGAAGTAACAGCAGCATTAAATGAGAGAATCAAAGCAGATGTTGCTGCACTGGAAGCAAAAGGGGTAAGACCAACTCTGGGAATTATTCGTGTAGGAGAGAATGAAAGCGATATTTCCTATGAAAGAGGAGCAACCAAACGCTGTGAAACTTTAGGTGTTGCATGTGAGAAAATCTTACTTCCGGCTGATGTTACACAGGAGGAACTTCTGGCAACCATTGACAAAGTAAATAAAGATGACAATATTCACGGAGTATTATTATTCCGTCCGCTTCCAAAACATCTGGATCAGTCTGTGATTGAAAATGCTCTGGACCCTGAAAAGGATGTAGACTGTATGACAGACGGCTCTATGTCCGGTGTATTTACCGGAAAGAACGTAGGTTTCCCTCCATGTACACCACAGGCTTGTATGGAAATTCTGGATTATTACGACATTGACTGCACAGGCAAGAAAGCAGTTGTTATCGGACGCAGTCTGGTTGTAGGTAAACCGGCTGCCATGATGCTGATTAAGAAAAATGCAACTGTTACAGTATGTCATACAAGAACCGTGGATATGCCTTCTGTAGTAAAAGAAGCAGATATCGTCATTGTTGCTGCAGGACGTGCAGGTGTAGTAGATGACACTTATTTAAGAGAAGGTCAGGTTGTTATTGATGTGGGTATCAATGTCAATGCAGAAGGAAAACTCTGTGGAGATGTGGATTTTGAAAAGGCAGAACCAATCGTAGAAGCTATCACTCCTGTGCCGGGCGGTGTAGGAAGCGTTACAACTTCTGTACTGGTAGGCCATGTGGTAGAAGCTGCTAAGAGAAAATTTGCATAAAAAGAACCCAGTACAGAAGAGATTCTATATTGGAGGTATGGGCGGAACCTGTTTTGGGTTCCGCCTTTTACAATGTATTTCGGATGAAAGGGCGGAACTATTCTTCTGTAAATTCTGTCATGTTTTTTCGATACCAAAGGGGCAGGAAATTTCTCTGACATTTGGCATTGGCCCGCTCTTTGATAGAGACAGAATCGAAAAACGTTTTCCACAATCTTGTATAAGAATCCTTTTTGTTTCGGACACTTTCCATGTAAGCCAGTTCTTGGGGTGTAATGGGAGTTAAAAAGGCTTCTTGATTTTTAGGGTGCACTACAGCAAGCAGGCGATTCTTATCTGTAATTATCCAGTCTTCTGAGGGCATACGGTCTTCAAAATGAGGAGCCAAGAGCGTCAGCACATGAGATTTCGGTTCAATGACAGAGAATAGAATCTGGTTTTCCAGACGGTCAAAGCGAACAAATTCTCGGAATTTGTGTGTTTCATTATATACACTTCGCTGCAATTCAAAAATGGCCTGTACCTCCGGCTGATGGAGCATATCCAGCACAGCGTTTCCACAGGCAAAGCCCAGCACCAGAAAACGGTAAATTCTGTCCAGCTTTTCCTCATGAGAAGACAGGGAGGCAGCATATACATACTGATACGCCTGAAAAGAGATTTTTTTGTGGATTGAGCGGATAACTTTCTGAACTTTTTCCATTTCCGTATCAATATGGCGGTATTCACAGAACAGTTCCAGGTTGCCCACAGGTTCTGTTTGAAGCCGGATATTGGAGTGTCCCAGCCGGGCTGCCCAAGCGTCATAAATACAGGTCATCATGGATTCAAAATTGTCATAACAGGTAAAAACAACCATGGAAGAGCCTCCTTTTCTTATAATTGACCCCAAAAGGTCTTACAACTGTCTTCTACGGTAGGCGGGACTTCCAGAAAATGGTGGTCAAAGAGGGAAAGCTGTTCATAAGTCTGAGGATGTTCTGCTTCCCAGGCTGTTTTTTTATCTGTGCCGGTCAGTTGGCGGGTAATAAAATCCTCTTCAATAGGAGTTCGATACAGCATTTTTCCCTGGCAGGTGATGAAATATTGTGCCCGCTTTAGAACTACCCCCATTTTCTTTAGCGCAGAAAAATCCAGAGTGCCCTGGCGGCGGGCCTGAACAATTCGCCACGCAGATTTATTGCCGATTCCCGGAACCTTTAACAAGTCGCCATAAGAAGCATGGGAAACTTCTACTGGAAAAATTTCCAGATGACGCAGCGCCCAGTCACACTTGGGGTCAAGCAGGATGTTAAAATTGGGCCTGGCGGGGCTGAGCAAATCCTCAGCATGAAAACCATAATAGCGCAGCAGCCAGTCCGCCTGATAAAGCCGATGTTCCCGAAGCAGAGGAGGGGCTGTGTCCAGAGATGGCAGAGCAGAGTCTTCGTTAAGGGGAATATAGGCAGAGAAAAAGACCCTCTTTAAATCAAATTTCTGATACATCTGCTGGGTTACCTGTAAAAGTTCATAGTCATTTTCAGCGGTGGCTCCGATAATCATCTGTGTGCTCTGTCCAGCAGGTACAAATGGCCGTTTTTTTTGCTTATCTATAGGGACTGACAGAGAACGGGAATTCTGTATCCGGGGTGTAAAAGCAGTTTTTTCCAGAGCCAAGGAGGAAGCACCGGACAAAGTACTGGCAGTATCCGTAAAAATTGTACTGGAGAGATACTGGTTTTGTCCAAAGCGCTCCATAGAAGCAGTTTTGCCCAGGGAAAGCCGGTAATCTATAATTTTCCCCTGTATCTGGGCCATAGGTTTTACAATGGACTGCTGTGTTTTTCCGGGGGCCAGGGTGTGCAGGCTTTTCTCCGTAGGGAGTTCCATATTGATACTCATACGGTCGGCCAGATATCCGGTCTGCTCAATAATTTCCGGAGACGCGCCAGGAACAGCCTTGGCATGGATATAGCCCCTGAAATGGTATTTTGTACGCAGAAGGTACAAAGTCTGATAGATCAGTTCCATGGTATGGGTAGGGTTTTTGATGACTCCGGAACTCAGAAACAGTCCTTCAATATAATTTCTTTTGTAAAATTCCATGGTGATACTGCAGAGTTCCTCCGGGGTAAAGGTGGTGCGCACCTTATCGTTGGAGCGGCGGTTCAGACAGTATTTACAGTCATAGACGCACTCATTAGAGAGCAGGACTTTCAAAAGAGAAATACACCTTCCGTCTGCGGCAAAGCTGTGACAGATACCTGCAGCACAGGAGTTCCCCAGACTGCCTTTTTTCCCTCTCCGGTCAGAACCACTGGAAGTACAGGCAACATCATATTTGGCAGCATCTGATAAAATCTGCAGTTTTTCTTCTAGGGAAAGAGAAAAATTCACTTTCATGTAAACACCTCTTTGTAAAAATGATAAAATAGAATCGAACATATATTCTGATTTTATTATAACAGGTATATAAAAAATGTCAAGAACAAATGTTCGTGAAATTGGGAGGAATTTTTTTGAAAGGTCTGTCATATAATCTAGCAATACGATGAAAGGGGTATTTTATGGATACATATAATATTTACAAGGATATACAGGCTCGTACAAACGGAGAAATTTACATAGGTGTTGTGGGTCCGGTGCGCACGGGGAAATCCACATTTGTGCGAAGATTTATGGAACTGGCTGCACTTCCCAATATGGAGGAAAACCTGAGAAATGAAATTCGTGACCAGCTTCCGCTAAGCGGTTCCGGTAAACTGATTACCACCGTAGAACCTAAATTTATTCCAAAAGAAGCAGCAGCAATCCAAATGGGAGAGGAATTTCAGGCGAAAATACGGTTGATAGACTGTGTGGGATTTTTGGTTCCCAATGCGGCAGGAAACATGGAAGACGGAAAGGAACGTATGGTAAAAACGCCCTGGTACAGTTATGAAATCCCCTTTCACCAGGCGGCAGAGACAGGCACCAGAAAAGTCATCGAAGAACATTCCAACATTGGCCTGGTGGTTACCTGTGACGGCTCTTTTGGGGAAATTCCCCGGGAAAGTTATATCACGGCAGAAGAGAAAACTGTGTCAGAACTAAAGAAAACAGGCAAGCCGTTTTTGATTATTTTAAATTCCCAGAAGCCTTATAAAGAAGAAACATTAGCCCTGGCAGAGGAACTGAAAAAGAAATATCAGGCCGGAGTTGTAAGTGTAAATTGTGAACAGTTGAGAAAAGAAGATGTGTCCAGAATTATGGAAAAACTTCTTTATGAATTCCCCATTGTGCAGATGGAATTTTATGTTCCAAAATGGGTGGAAATGCTGCCCGCTGACCATTATTTAAAGGAAAATCTTCTTGGGTCTATTCAAGAACTTATGAGTCATATGAAGTATGTAAAGGACGCGTCCAAAGACCATTTTGCGGTTGCTTCTGAGTATATCAGAAATATGATTCCGGAGAAGACAGACCTGTCCAGCGGAAGAATCTGTGTACGGGTAGAAATGGATGAAACCTGGTACTATGAGATTCTAAGCGAGATGACAGGCGTGGATATTTCTGATGAATATGAATTGATTCATACCATGCAGGAACTGGCAAAAATGAAAGAGGAATACGTCAAAGTAAAAGGCGCTATTTCCTCGGTTCGCGGTAAGGGATACGGTGTGGTAACTCCGGACAAAGAAGAGATAAAACTGGAAGAACCCGTTGTTATTAAACAGGGCAGTAAGTATGGGGTTAAAATCAAATCCATCAGCCCTTCCATACATATGATTCGCGCCAATATTGAAACAGAAATTGCGCCGATTGTGGGCAGTGAAGAACAGGCAAAAGATTTGATTTCTTATATTAAGGCCAGTGATGAGCGAAAGGAAAGTATCTGGCAGACGAACATTTTCGGCAAATCCATCGGACAGCTGGTGGAGGATGGGATTCACACAAAACTGGTGCAGATTGGAGATGAGAGTCAGGTAAAACTCCAGGACACCATGCAGAAAATCGTCAATGACAGCAAAGGCGGACTGGTGTGTATTATCATTTAAAAACAGAGAACTGCAGCACTGAAAAATGGGGCGTATCCATTGGATAAGCTCCGTTTTTTAGTGCCGCAGCAGCTTTCATAAACCTTTAAGATATGATAAAATAAAGAAAAATATACTTTATGAGGAGGAGAAAAGGCTATGGCAGATTCCAATTATGAGAAAGTTTTCCGACAGTACCAGGAGTGGTTTTTGCAGGACAATCCAAGGGAAACAGCAGACTTTCTGGGGTTGAAAACAGACAGAGAGTATCTCTATATTCCCTTCTTTGGAGAATTGTGTACCATTACCTTGAAAGACGGAAATATTGGAAAAGCAGACGGTTCTGCAGTGCCTGTAGAGGACAGGCTGACCATCATGCAGCACCTGCATTATCATAAAAAAGATGCCAGGGAAAGTACAAAACAGGTTCCTTTCCGTGAAATTAAAGAAGCAGCCGTTTTTGAAAAAGCCTACCAAAAATCAGCTCTGCTGCCTCTTGTACGAAACTTTTCGGGAAAGACGAAAGAACTGCTTCGGGCGGGATTAAGCATAAAAGGAAAACAGGAGCGGTTTGGGGATGTCAGCTTTACGCTGCAGGCTTTCCCTAAAATTTCTCTGACTTATATATTCTGGGATGGGGATGAGGAATTTCCGGCTTCCGCAAACATTCTTTTTGATGACCAGATTGCAAACTGGACACATCCGGAAAGTGTGCCGGTACTGGCCGAAACCGGTACCAGGAAACTGATAGAGGCCGCAGGAGGAGAACGTGGATTTTGGGTAGAAAGATAATGGTTTGCGTTGACTTTTATTGTAGAAAATTATATAATGAATACGGTTATAAATAGAAAAAAAGCTGAACATTTCCATGGAAACAGGAGAATTTCCTGTGCAAGTCCGTTACTGTAAAGCCAGATACATGAAATGTTCAAGGAGTGGAAGCATTCTGCGGCAACCGGATACTTCCAGGAATAATGAATAGAAAAAGCCGTTGTCTTGACAGGACAGCGGTTTTTTTCGGCAGGAATGAAGTGAGGAAACTATGACAGGAACCACGGGACTGGAAGGGTACTACAGTATTAAAAACAATAAAAAAATGCGCTATGGCTATACCACCGGCTCCTGCGCAGCAGGGGCTGCAAAGGCAGCGGCGTTTATGCTTCTTTTAAACAAATACAAAGAAACAGAAAGCCTGATGACGCCCAAAGGAATTCTTCTATCCCTGAAGATTCTGGATATTACCAGGGGAGAAAACTGGGTTTCCTGTGCAGTAGAAAAAGACGCAGGAGATGACCCGGATGTGACCCACGGGCTGAAAATTTTTGCCAAAGTAGAGAAAATTTCCGGGAAAGAAATTATCATCGACGGCGGCGTTGGCGTGGGAAGAGTGACGAAAAAAGGATTGGAACAGCCAGTAGGCAGTGCAGCAATCAATAAAGTTCCCCGTGCCATGATACAGAGGGCTTTGGAAGAAATCTGCAGCCAGGCAGACTACGAAGGCGGTCTTCTGGTAACCATCAGTGTGCCAAAAGGAGAACAGACCGCTGCCAGAACCTTTAATCCCCGGCTTGGGATTGAAGGGGGGATTTCTATACTTGGAACTTCTGGAATTGTTGAACCTATGAGTGAAGCAGCCCTTATCAAAAGCATTGAAGTGGAGATGCGGCAAAAGGTAGAAAACGGAGCCGAATATCTTTTAGTGACCCCGGGAAATTATGGTGTAGCATACATAAAAGAACATATGAATCTGCCTTTTTCAGAGAATATGAAATGCAGCAATTATGTGGGAGAAACTCTGGATATGGCTGTGGATATGGGGGTAAAAGGGATTCTTTTTATCTCTCATATCGGAAAGTTTGTGAAGGTAGCAGCAGGAATTATGAATACCCATTCCCGCTGTGCGGATGGCAGAGCCGAAATACTGGCCGCCAACGCCCTAAGGGCCGGAATTTCCATGGAAGGGGCCAGAGAAATTCTGAATACCATTACCACAGATGAAGGACTTACCGTGATACAAAAAGAAGGGCTTTTAGAGCCGGTTATGGGAGAGTTGATGGATCGAATCAGCTATTATCTGAATCATAGAACCTATGGAAGACTGCAGACAGAAGCGGTATTGTTTTCCAATGAATTCGGATATCTGGGAGAGACAAAAGAAGCCAAAACTCTGGCTGAACTGCTGCGGCGGCAGTATCCCTGCTATACAGAAAAGACAGAAGAAAAGGAGAAAAAAACATGAATGGAAAATTATTGGGACTGGGCGTAGGACCCGGAGACCCGGAATTATTAACCATAAAGGCTCTGCGGATAATACAGGAAAGTGACGTCATTGCTGTTCCCGGAAATGAGGTGCAGGAAAGCGTGGCTTATCAGATTGTAAAAGGTGTATATAAAGAACTGGACAGCAAACCGTTGATTCCCATAGCTATGCCTATGACAAAGGATAAAGCTGTATTGGAAGCAAACCATGAGAAAGCAGCTGATGACATAGAAGCCTGCTTAAAAGAGGGAAAACAGGTTGCATTTCTGACGCTGGGAGATCCTACGGTTTATTCCACCTATATGTACGTCCATAAACGGATTCTAAGCCGGGGATATGAGGTGGAAATTGTCAGCGGAATCACTTCTTTTTGCGCAGTAGCAGCCAGATTAAACAGGAGTCTTGTAGAAATGGCAGAGCCGCTTCATGTGATTCCGGCTACTTATAAAGCAGATGAAATGAATGAGATTCTGGCCCTTCCGGGAACCAAAGTTCTGATGAAAACAGGCAGAAAATTAAAACAGGTAAAAGAGAGTATTTTAAACAGCGGACAGTCTGCGGTTATGATTGAAAACTGCGGAATGGAAACAGAAAAAATATATGAGACTGCAGAGGAAATACCCGATGCGGCAGGTTATTATTCACTGATTATTGTGAAGGAAAAGGGGTGAAAACATGATACATTTTGTGGGTGCAGGAAGTGGAGCTGCAGATTTGATTACACTTAGAGGAAAGAAATTTCTGGAGGAAGCAGATGTGGTCATTTACGCCGGTTCTCTGGTAAATCCTCAGCTTTTGGAATACGCAAAAGAGGGCTGTGCAATTTATAACAGCGCGAAAATGACGCTGGAAGAAGTGCTGGAGGTTATGTTTCAGGCAGAAAAAGAGGAGAAAATGACTGTGCGTCTTCACACAGGAGACCCCTGTCTTTACGGGGCTATTCGGGAGCAGATGGATGTTTTGGATGAAAAAGGAATTTCCTATGATTACTGTCCGGGAGTCAGTTCTTTCTGCGGTGCGGCTTCTGCCCTGGATTTGGAATATACACTTCCCAATGTATCTCAGAGCGTTATCATTACAAGAATGGCTGGAAGGACGCCGGTACCGCCAAAAGAGAGCATCGAATCCTTTGCTGCTCATCAGGCTACCATGGTTGTATTTTTAAGTACGGGTATGCTGGAAGAACTCTCCAGGAGACTGATAGAGGGAGGATACCGTCCGGATACACCGGCTGCTATTGTCTATAAAGCCACCTGGGAGGATGAAAAATCTTTCGTGTGCACGGTGGACACCCTTGCGCAGACAGCCAGGGAAAATCATATTACGAAGACGGCTCTTATGATTATCGGCGATGTGGTGGCCCATCATTCTTATGACCGTTCCAAGCTGTATGACCCGGAATTTACTACAGAATTCAGAGAAGGAAATTCCCCGTTATAAGACACAAAATCTTGCCCAAGAACTATGGAGGTAGATTATGAAAATATCAATTATCAGCTTCAGCCAGTCCGGATACCGGCTGAGTGAAATGCTGTACTGGGTATTAAAAGAACGTTCTTATGAAGTGACATCTTATACGAAAAGCAAGTATACTAAAAAGGTGCTGGATGAGTCCCAGCTGGATGAAGAATCCAGAGATTTCAGAAACGTAAAACAGTTTGCAAAACCGGTGGATGAATCCATCCACGAGTGGACCGGACAGCGTTTTCAGGACAGTGATGCCATTGTGTTTGTGGGGGCCTGCGGCATAGCTGTGCGCAGCATTGCTCCTTTTGTAAAAAGTAAAAAGATGGATCCGGCTGTGGTGGTGGTAGACGAACAGGGACGTTTTTCCATTTCCCTTTTGTCCGGGCATCTGGGAGGAGCCAATGAACTGGCAGAAGAGGTTGGTGAGATTGTGCATGCCCAGCCGGTAGTCACAACGGCTACGGACTTAAATGATAAATTTGCAGTGGATATCTTTGCAAAAAAGAATGGTTGCTATATCTCAGATATGGTGCTGGCAAAAGAAATTTCTGCCGCTGTACTGGCCGGAAAACAGGTGGGATTTGCCAGTGACTTTCCGTGGATTGGGGAACTTCCTGCAGAGCTGAAGCTGTGTGGAGAAGAGGAAGAAGAAAAGCCGGAGCTTGGTATTTGCGTTACCTCCGGCTATTTGGAACATCCTTTTGTACACACTCTTTATCTGATACCCAGGGTGGTTACCACAGGAGTAGGCTGTAAAAAGGAAACCCCAAAGGGAACAGTGGAAAATGTAATCCGCAGAGCCTGTGACGAACTGCTGATTCCTTCTGTGGCTATGGAACAGGTAACCAGCATTGATTTAAAGAAAGAAGAACAGGGGATTTTGGAATACTGTCAGGAACGAAACCTTCCTTTTATTACCTACACGGCCGAGGAACTACAGGAAGTAGAAGGCACATATGCCCAGTCTGATTTTGTAAAAGAGACAACAGGTGTGGATAATGTGTGTGAAAGAGCGGCTCTTCTTGGCAGCAGCAGAGAGGGAAAAGGAAGACTGATACAGAGAAAATATGCACAGGACGGCGTGACTGTAGCCCTTGCGATGAAGAAATGGAGTGTGAATTTTGAATAAATTATATGTGGTAGGTATCGGGCCCGGTGCCTATGAAAAAATGACTATTGAAGCCTCACAGGCTTTGCAGAAAAGTGATGTGATTATTGGATATACCGTGTATGTAGACTTGGTAAGAAACCATTTTCCGGGAAAAGAATTTATGACAACACCGATGAAAAAAGAGGTAGACCGCTGTGTTCTGGCCTTTGAAGAAGCCATGAAAGGAAAGACGGTTTCCATGATTTGCAGCGGAGATGCAGGTGTGTACGGCATGTCCGGTCTGATGTACGAAGTGGGAGTCAAATATCCGGAGGTAGAACTGGAAATTATTCCGGGTGTCACTGCAGCTACAGGGGGAGCGGCTGTTCTTGGAGCGCCGCTGATTCATGATTTCTGCCTGATTAGTTTAAGCGATTTGCTCACTCCATGGGAGAAAATTGAGGCCCGCCTGCTGGGAGCATCCCAGGCGGATTTTGTGATTTGCCTGTACAATCCTTCCAGCAAAAAACGGCACGATTATCTGGAAAAAGCCTGTACATTAATGATGAAGTATAAGTCTCCCGATACTGTTTGCGGAATTGTAGGAAACATTGGACGGGAAGGGGAAAGTATGCAGGTCATGACACTGGAAGAGCTGAAAAATACCGGAGTGGATATGTTTACCACGGTGTTTGTAGGAAACTCCCAGACAAAAGAAATCAATGGAAAAATGGTAACACCGAGAGGCTACAAAAATGTGTAAAGTCATTATTTTTGCCGGGACAACAGAAGGCCGGCAGATAGCAGAATTTCTGAATCGAAGAAAGATTTCCGCGCTCATTTGCGTAGCCACGGAGTATGGAGAGCAGCTTTTGCCCGCTTCCGATACATTAGATGTTTCCCATAACCGCCTTTCAGAGCCGGAGATGGAATCGCTGATGAGGGAAAAGGGCAGTCCTTTGGTATTGGATGCCACCCATCCCTATGCCGCAGAAGTGACAGAAAATATAAGAAAAGCCTGTGAACAAACAGGCTCTCCTTATGTGAGAGTGCTAAGAGAAAATACTGCAGAGAACATGGAAACAGAAAGCCTTTATGCGGGCAGTGTAGAGGAAGCCGTTACACTTCTGGAACATACAAAAGGGAATATTCTGGTGACAACAGGAAGTAAAGAGGCGGAGAAATATACGGCGCTTTCAGATTATAAAAAGCGGGTATTTCTGCGGGTTTTATCCCTTCCCAATGTAGCGCAGCAGTGTGCAGCACTAGGCTTTGAGGGCAGGAATCTTATCTGTATGCAGGGACCGTTTTCCATGGAATTAAATGCAGCTATGCTTCGGCAGCTGGACTGTAAATATCTGGTAACGAAGATGTCGGGCAGCACCGGAGGCTTTCAGGAAAAGATAGAGGCTGCCAGAAGCTGCGGCTGTATACCGGTGATGATTGGCAGACCGTTAAAAGAAGAAGGGATTTCTCTTATACAGTGTAAAAGGCTGCTGTGTGAGAGATTTTCGCTTTCCTCTCAGGCAGAAATTACTCTGGTTGGGATTGGAATGGGAAGTGAAAAAAGCCGTACCAGAGAAGCTGCAGAGGCTGTCCGGGGAGCGGATTTGCTGATTGGAGCCAGACGTATGGTGCAGTCCTGTGTCGGAAGAGGACAGGATGTGTATGTGGAATATGACAGTGAAAAGATTGGAAATTATATCCGTCTTCATCCCGAATACGAGAAGATTGCCATTGTCTTATCCGGAGACACCGGATTCTACAGCGGCGCCAGAAAGCTTCTGCAGGTGTTGGGAAATCAGGTAAAAGTGGTATGCGGAATTTCTTCTCCGGTATACTTCATGAGCCGTATCCAAAAGACCTGGGACGATACTATACTTACCAGTGTCCATGGAAAACATACAGAACTTGTGGGGCTTATCCGCCGTCACGAAAAGGTATTTTCCATTCTGGGAACCTCAGATGGGATTGCCGAACTGGCAGAAAAGCTAATAGCGTCAGGGCTGAAAAATGTCCGTATGTATACCGGAGAAAGACTGTCCTATGAGGATGAAAAAATCAGACAGGGAGGGCCGGAGGATTTCCTGGGATATGAAGCAGATTCTCTGAGCGTAGTCTATGTGGAAAATTCCGATTATGAAAAACTTCCTGTCACCCATGGCATTTCAGACAGTGCATTTTTGCGGGATAAGGTTCCCATGACAAAGGAAGAAGTGCGTACTGTATCGCTTTCCAAGCTGCGCTTATATGAAGATTCTGTCTGCTATGACATAGGTGCAGGAACTGGTTCGGTGTCTATAGAAATGGCGGTGCGGGTCTTTTCGGGAAAGGTCTACGCCATAGAAAAGAAACCTCTTGCCGTAGAGGTTTTAAAGAAAAACAAAGCAAAATTCGGTGTGGGAAATCTGGAAATTATAGAAGGTATGGCCCCGGAAGCCATGGAAGATTTGGAACCTTGTACCCATGCGTTTATCGGCGGTTCTTCGGGAAATATGAAGGAGATTATCCGTCTGCTTCTGAAAAAAAATCCTTGTGTGCGGATTGTCATAAACTGCATTGCACTGGAGACACTTTCCGAAGCCTTACAGTGCTTAAAGGAGCTGCCGCTTACGGATACAGAGATTGTACAGATTGCGGCAAGCAAGGCAAAAAGTGTGGCCAGTTACCATATGATGATGGGAGAAAATCCTATTTATATTATTTCCTGTACCGGAATTGGCGCTTCAGAATAAGAGAGGAAACGTTTATGAAGAACATACCTCGTTTTTTAATCACTGCAGGGGCCAGCGGCAGCGGAAAAACACTGGTAACCTGCGGAATTCTTCAGGCTTTTAAGAACAGAGGGCTTTCTGTGGCCTCTTTTAAGTGCGGCCCGGATTATATTGACCCCATGTTCCACGCCAAAGTGATAGGAACTGCCTCAGCGAATCTGGATACTTTTTTTACAGAGGAGGAAACCACCCGCTATCTGCTGGAGGAAAACAGCAGAGGATGTGAGATTTCCGTAATGGAAGGGGTCATGGGATATTATGATGGAGTGGGAGGCACAACCACAAAAGCCAGCGCTTATGATTTGGCAAAGGTGACAAAGACCCCTGTCGTATTACTGGTAAATTGCAAAGGCATGAGTGTTTCTATTCTGCCGTATATCGAAGGGTTTGTAAAATATCAGAAGGACAGTGGGATAGAAGGCGTTCTTTTAAATCAGATGTCCCCCATGCTGTATCCCAGAGTGAAAAAACTCATAGAAGACCAACTTTCTATTTCGGTGTACGGCTATATTCCCCCAGTGCAAGAATGTGATTTAAAGAGCCGTCATTTGGGATTGGTATTGCCGGATGAGATAGGGGAACTTCGGGAAAAACTGAACCGTCTTGCCGCTGTTCTGGAAGATACTGTAGACCTTGACGGGCTGCTTCGACTGGGGAAATCAGCCCCGGATTTGGAAGTGAAAACGCCGGATTTTTTAATAAAATCCAATATGAAACAAGAGAAATCTCCGGTGCGTATCGGGGTTTCCAAAGATGAGGCGTTCTGCTTTTTATATGCCGACAATCTTCGGATTCTGGAAAAAATGGGAGCAAAAATCTGTTATTTTTCTCCTTTGCATGAGGAGCATCTTCCAAATGATTTGGACGGGCTGCTGCTCTGCGGCGGCTATCCGGAGCTTTTTGGAAAGAAACTGGAAGAAAACGAAACTTTACGGCTGGAAATTCGGAAAAAACTGCAGCAGGGACTGCCTCTTTTGGCAGAGTGCGGAGGCTTTATGTATCTGCACGATACCTTTGAAGATATGGAAGGAAATTTCTGTAAAGGCATTGGGCACATAACCGGAAAGTCCTATCGCACTCCCCGGTTATCCCGTTTCGGATACATTCAGGTGAACAGCAAAAACGGGAAGCTGTTCGGAACCGATACAGGCAGCTGCCCGGCCCATGAATTTCACTATTTTGATTCTACAAACTGCGGTACAGACTGTTATGCTGCAAAACCGGAGAGCAGCAGAGGCTGGGACTGCCTGCATGTTACAGATACTATGCTGGCAGGCTTTCCTCACTTTTATTATTACGGAAATCCCCGGCTTCCTATGGCTTTTACGGATTGCTGCAGAGCCTACAGAAAACATAAGAAAGAAGGTTTATAAAATGAATTTACAGGAGACTATCGAAAAAATTAAGCCGTTGAATCAAGAGGCTATAGTGTATACCCAAAAGCGTTGGGACAGCATTGCACATCCCCTTCACAGTCTTGGAAAGCTGGAAGATATGGTAGTACAGATTGCCGGTATTACAGGCAGCCCGGATGTGCAGAAACCCAGAAGAGTGCTGGTTCCCATGTGTGCAGATAACGGTGTGGTAGAGGAAGGTGTTACCCAGACCGGACAGGAGATTACAGCTCTGGTGGCAGAGAATTTTCTTCAGACAAAGGCGGCCTCCAGCATTATGTGTAAAAGTGTAGGCTGTGATATTTTTCCTGTAGATGTGGGAGTGGCTTCAGAGGTTAGTATCCTGAACCGCAAAATCGCATACGGCACAAAAAATATGGCAAAAGAGCCTGCTATGACCAGAGAACAGGCTGTCCAGGCTGTGGAAACAGGTATCGAAATTGCGGAAATGATGAAAGAAAAAGGTTATGATATCATTGCCACAGGAGAGATGGGAATTGGAAATACAACCACCAGCAGCGCTGTTGCGTCTGTGCTTTTGGACCTTCCGGTGGAAACTATGACCGGACGCGGCGCAGGACTTTCCACACAGGGATTTCATAAAAAAATCCAGGTTATCAAGGACGCCATTGCCCTGCATAAGCCGGATAAAGAGGATGCCTTAGATGTACTGTCAAAGGTAGGCGGCTTTGATATTGCGGCCATTGCAGGTCTGTTTTTAGGCGGTGCAGCCTTACAGATGCCGGTGATCATTGACGGTGTAATTTCAGCTACCGCAGCGTTGGCAGCGGCAGCAATCTGTCCTCTTGCAAAAGAATATATGCTGGCTTCCCATGTATCCAAAGAACCGGCAGGCTCCCTGCTTTTGGAAGCTCTTGGAAAGGAAGCACCTCTGCACTGCGATATGTGTCTGGGCGAAGGCACCGGAGCTTTGAATCTCTTCCCCCTTCTGGATACGGGACTGGCTGTGTACAATGGCATGAGTGATTTCAGCGGCTGGGGTATGGAGGCCTACAAACCTTTAGATTGATGGAGCACAGTATATGATTACAGTCATTACAGGAGGCAGCGGCAGCGGGAAATCTGCCTATGCCGAAAAAATAGTTACGGATTTTGGAGACCTGGAAAGGATTTACATTGCCACCATGTTTCCTTTTGATGAGGAAAGCCACCAGCGAATTGCCCGCCACCGCCAGATGCGGGCAGAAAAAAAGTTCTCTACCATAGAGTGCTATACCGGATTGAAAAATCTGAAAATTCCACCCAAAAGCTGCGTGCTTCTGGAATGTATGTCAAACCTGACGGCTAATGAAATGTTTCAAAAAGACGGGGCAGGAGAGCATACCGTGGAAGAAATTTTAGAGGGAGTACGCAGCCTGCAGACCCAGGCAAAACAGCTGGTAATTGTGACAAATGAGATATTTTCAGACGGCATTTCCTATGATACAGAAACACAGAGATACGAGAGCTATCTGGGGGAAATCAATCAAAAAATTGTCGGTATGGCGGACTGTGCCGTTGAGGTGGTTTATGGAATTCCTCTGTTTTTTAAGGGAAATGCAGAAAAATTTACAGAAAAGAAGGACAGATAAATGGGACGATTGTGGAACAGTTTTAAGATTGCGTTTTCGATGTATTCCAAAATACCCATGCCGAAAAGTGAATGGACAAAAGAAAATATGCGCTACATTATGTGCTTTTTTCCTCTGATTGGCGTGATTATCGGGGGACTTACCTGGCTGTGGGGGTACTTTGGGAAAGTTCTTGTCAGCAGCCATGTTTTTTATGCGGCTGTTCTGGTTCTGATACCGGTAGCGGTAAGTGGGGGAATCCATCTGGATGGGCTTTTGGATACCTCAGACGCTCTTCATTCTTATCAGCCCAGAGAACGAAAACTGGAAATTTTGAAGGACTCCCATGCAGGCGCATTTGCTATTATTACAGCAGTGGTGTATTTCCTTTTATACCTGGGTGTGTACAGTGAAATAACGCTGAAAAGTCTGCCGGTGGTCTGCATTGGCTTTGTACTTTCCAGAGCCTTGGGAGGCTTTTCCATAGCCGCATTTCCCATGGCAAAAAACACAGGGCTGGCAGCCGCTTTTTCCGATGGAGCACAGAAACAATGTGTGAAAATGGTATGTGCGATTTACGGAATTCTCTGCGTTGTCTCAATGCTGGCTTATGACCCTCTCATTGGAGGCTGCGCGGTTCTTGGAGCTGCTTTGGAATATCTGTATTACTACAAAATGTCTATGAAAGAGTTCGGCGGCATTACAGGAGATTTGGCGGGTTTTCATATGCAGATGAGTGAGCTGGTTATGGCATTCTTCTGCGTTGCGGGAGAAATTATCAGCAGATTTTTATAGAGAAAAAGGAAAGGATACGAGGATGAAATTAATCATAGGCGGTGCATTTCAGGGAAAAAAAGAATACGCAAAACAGCAGTTTTCTCTTCAGGAAGACCAGATGAGAGATGGAAAAGAAGCTGATTTTGAAGAACTTTTCCGTGTTCCCTGTCTTTACCATTTTCATGAATGGATTCAGAAAGGGCTGAAGCTGGGATGGGATTTTGACGGGATTACCGAAAGGCTTTTACAGGAAAATCCTGAACTGATTCTTATCTCCAATGAACTGGGATACGGGGTAGTTCCCATGGAGGCTTTTGACCGGACTTACAGAGAAACAACCGGGAGAATCTGTACAAAAATAGCTGCAGAAAGTCAGATGGTTATCCGGGTTGTCTGCGGTATGGGAATGGTGATAAAAAATGCTTAAAATCATACTGATACGTCATGGAAAAACTTATGGAAACACCAAAGGAAGATACATCGGGTCAAGGACAGATGAGCCTTTGTGCCGGGAAGGAAGAGAGTCTCTTCAAAAGAGGAAATATCCCAAAGCAGAGCTGGTGTATGTAAGTCCTATGAAACGCTGCATGGAGACTGCACAGTGCATTTATCCGGGAATTTCCATGGAAAGCAATGCCTTTTTAAAAGAATGTGACTTTGGATTATTTGAAAATAAATCCTACGAAGAACTGTCTGACTGTCCGGAGTATCAGGCCTGGATAGACAGTAACGGGACTCTGCCTTTTCCAAAAGGAGAGTCGCAGGAAAGCTTTAAAAAACGCTGCTCCAGAGGATTCGCCCAGTGTGTGGAGCAGGCCCTGCAAAGAGGGATTCAGCAGGCTGCCATGGTTGTGCATGGAGGAACCATCATGAGTATTCTCTGTGCTTTTGCTTCTCCAAAGGGAGCATATTTTCAGTGGCAGATTGGAAACGGCGAGTACTATGAATTGACGATTGAGGAAGAAGTATGGAAGAAAGAACAGGCAGTCAGCCTGGTGAAGAAAGGAACTTTTGGCAATGATTAAGTGGACTGCAGCGGCCCTGATTTTGGGCTTTTTAATAGATTTGCTGCTGGGAGACCCCAGGTGGCTTTACCATCCCGTGCGTATCATCGGAAACAGTATTTCTCTTCTGGAAAAATGGCTGCGGAAAGTATTTCCTGCCACAAAACAGGGGGAACAAAAAGCCGGGCTGGTACTGGTAATGCTGATTTGTGCGGGCAGTGGTCTGATACCGCTTTTGCTTTTATGTGCCGCATATAAAATCCATGTGGTTCTGGGCTTTTTGGCGGAAACTTTTTTCTGTTATCAGCTTCTTGCCACAAAGTCTTTGAGGGACGAGAGTATGCGGGTATACAGGGAACTGAAAAAGAAAGATTTACCGAAAGCCAGATACGCAGTTTCCATGATTGTAGGAAGAGATACGGCAGAACTTACGGAAGAGGGCGTGACAAAAGCCACTGTAGAAACCATTGCAGAAAATACCTCAGACGGCATTATTGCACCTCTGTTCTATATGGCAGTGGGAGGTCCGGCTCTGATGTTTCTGTACAAGGGAATTAATACCATGGATTCTATGGTGGGATACAAAAATGAAAAATATTTGTATTTTGGCAGATATGCGGCAAAGCTGGATGATATTGCTAATTATATTCCGGCCAGAATCTCAGCCTGGCTGATGATTGCAGGGGCTTATATTACAGGTATGGACGGGAAAAATGCAAAAAAAATTTTTCAGAGAGACCGTTATAACCATGCCAGTCCAAACTCTGCCCAGACGGAAGCTGTTATGGCAGGTGCACTGGATATTCAGCTTGCGGGAAACGCATACTATTTCGGAAAACTTTACGAAAAACCCACCATTGGAGACCCTCTGCGTGCCGTAGAATGTGAAGATATTCCGCGCGCCAACCGTCTGCTGTATGTAAGCGCCGGACTGGGAACCTTCGTGTTTGCTGCTTTGCGTTTGCTGGCAGTGGGAATTTGGGGACTGCTTTAAAGGAGAACATTATGGCAAATTTACATATTCACGGGGGAGATGTATACCGGTATCCCCATATGCTGGATTTTTCGGCAAACTGTAATCCGTATGGAATGCCGGAGGGCGTTAAAAAGGCGGCAAAAGAAGCCGTAGAAAAAGCAGATTGTTATCCGGATGTAGAGTGCACCGCGCTGCGAAAGGCTCTGTCTTTGAAAGAACAGGTACCTATGGAGCAGATTATCTGCGGCAACGGAGCTGCGGATTTGATTTTCGGACTGGTACTGGCATTAAAGCCGAAAAAGGCCCTTTTGCCAGCGCCTTCTTTCGCAGAATACGAGCAGGCGTTACAGGCGTCCGGGTGTGAAATTCGCCATTTCTTTCTGCGGGAAGAAGAAGAATTTGTACCGGGGCAGGACTTTATAGAAGAGATTACCGAAGACACAGATATGGTTTTCTTCTGCAATCCCAATAATCCTACAGGAGTTTTAAAGGATTTGGATTATATAAAAAAGATTGCAGAAAAGTGCAGGCAGTGCGGCACATTTCTGGTATTGGATGAGTGTTTTGTGGATTTCACAGAGCAACCGGAAAACTATACGATGAAGCCGTTTTTAGATGAATATTCCAACCTGTTTCTCGTGAAGGCCTTTACAAAAAAATATGCCATGGCTGGCCTCAGACTGGGATACGGATTTTGCAGTAACACAGAAGTCCTGGAACATATGTACCGCGTCATGCAGCCCTGGAATGTGTCTGTTGTGGCACAGGCAGCAGGCGAAGCAGCCTTAAAAGAAAAGGATTATGCAGAGGAAACACTGAAAAAAATTCAGATAGAAAAAGAGATTTTATTAAAAGGGTTAAAGGCCAGAGGACTTCGTATTTACGGTTCAAAGGCAAATTATATTTTCTTTCAGGGACCGGAAAACTTAAGAGAAGACGGCTTAAAACAGGGCATTTCTATTCGGGACTGCAGCAACTATGTGGGACTTGGGGAAGGATACTACCGGGTTGCAGTCCGGACAAAAGAAGAAAACAAAAAGCTGCTGGATGCGTTAGATGCAATACAGCGACAAAGTGGAAAGGAAGAGGGATTATGGCAAAAGCAATTATGATACAGGGCACAATGTCCAATGCGGGGAAGAGCCTGCTGGCTGCGGGACTCTGCAGAATTTTTAAACAGGACGGGTATAAAGTAGCACCTTTTAAATCCCAGAATATGGCACTTAATTCCTTCATTACAGAGGAGGGTTTAGAGATGGGAAGGGCGCAGGTTATGCAGGCAGAGGCTGCAAAAATCAAACCCTCTGTGCTCATGAATCCCATTCTTTTAAAGCCAACCAATGACATTGGAAGCCAGGTAATTGTCAATGGGGAAGTTCTGGGAACCATGAGCGCCAGAGACTATTTTGCTTACAAAAAACAGCTTCTGCCAAAGGTAATGGAGGCTTATCATAAGCTGGAAGAAGAGTATGATATTATTGTTATTGAAGGTGCGGGCAGTCCGGCAGAAATCAATTTAAAACAGGAAGATATTGTAAATATGGGAATGGCCAGACAGGCCAAAGCCCCGGTTCTTTTGGTAGGAGATATTGACAGAGGCGGTGTTTTTGCACAGCTTATGGGAACTATTTTTCTGCTGGAGGAAGACGAGCAGCAGATGGTCAAAGGCATGATTATTAACAAGTTCCGCGGGGATAAAACGATTTTAGACCCCGGTGTGGCAGCTCTGGAGGAGAAAACCGGAATTCCTGTGGTGGGCGTGGCTCCTTATATGGAACTGGAAGTGGAGGATGAAGACAGCCTGACAGAGCGTTTTGGAGGAAACCAGGAAGTGGACCTTATTGACATTGCAGTGATACGCGTGCCGAGAATCTCTAATTTTACGGATTTTAATGCCCTGGAGGTAATCCCCGGCGTCTCTGTGCGCTATATCAAACATGCAAAGGAACTGAAAAATCCAGACATGATTATTCTTCCCGGAACGAAAAATACCATGGAAGATTTACTCTGGATGCGTCAGAACGGACTGGAGGCAGCTGTACTGAAAAAAGCGGCGGAAGGCAAGGTGATTTTCGGTGTTTGCGGTGGATATCAGATGTTGGGAGAGTCTCTATCCGACCCCGACCATGTAGAAGCCGGAGGCGAAATCAAAGGTATGGGACTTCTGCCTATGCATACTATTTTCAGAGACTCCAAGACCAGAACCAGAGTGCAGGGCCGTTTCCCACAGGTAAAGGGAATTCTCCACACTCTGACGGGAACGGAACTGGAAGGATACGAAATTCATATGGGAGAAAGTATACTTTCAGAAGGAGCAGAACCTTTCACAGAAATCACAGATACTGTGAAAATGGAATCGAAAACAGACGGGGCGGCCTGCAGCAATGTGTACGGTTCTTATGTGCATGGAATTTTTGATAAGGAAGAAGTAGCGAAAAAAATTGTGGAAGCCTTAGGAGAGGCCAAGGGAATGGATGTCTCCCAGATGACCAGCGTGGACTTTGCACAGTTTAAGGAAACCCAGTATGATAAACTGGCAGACGGACTTCGGAAACATTTGGATATGAAGAAAATATATGAGATTCTGGAACAGGGAATTTGAAAGGCGGACAAGTATGAAAGTGCAACTGGAAAATGTAAAACCAAAAGAAATCGAAACCAGAAGTTTTGAAATTATTACAGAAGAACTGGGAGAGAAAAAGCTGACTCCCGAAACCGAATTGATTGTAAAAAGATGTATCCACACCAGTGCAGATTTTGATTATGCAGAGAACTTGTGCTTTTCTGAAAATGCGGTGGAAAAAGCCCTTGAGGCGATTAAAAACGGAGCATGTATTGTAACGGATACCCAGATGGCAAAAGCCGGTATCAATAAAAAAGCACTGGCAAAATATGGCGGAGAAGTATATTGTTTTATGTCGGATGAAGATGTGGCAAAACAGGCAAAAGAACAGGGAAGCACCAGAGCCACTGCCAGTATGGATAAAGCAGCTTCTATGGGAAAACCGTTGATTTTCGCCATTGGAAACGCACCTACAGCATTGGTTCGGCTATATGAACTGATAGAAGAGAAAAAAATTTCTCCATATTTGATTATAGGGGTTCCTGTAGGCTTCGTAAATGTGGTACAATCAAAAGAAATGATTATGGATACAGAGGTTCCTTATATTGTGGCCAGAGGCAGAAAGGGAGGCAGCAACATTGCGGCATGTATCTGTAATGCATTACTGTACATGATTGACAATGAAAGAGATTACTGGAAATAAGGTTTCCGGGAAAGGACCATTATGAAGTGTGAAAGATGCGGGAAAGAACTTTCAGATGCGGATTTATACTGTGACCGGTGCGGACAGGCCGTATTTCCGGAATATATGGATGAGGCGGATGTCTGGGCCTATTATAAATCGGACGAGGAACTGGAACAGATTCTGAAAGGGGAAAAAGAAGGAAAATCTCAGGAGCAAAAAAAGCAGCCGGAGCAAGCCTTAAAAAAAGAGGAAACATCTGCGGAAAACTCGGATGAAGCAGCAGAAAAGCCGGAGAGCGGCAAAAAGGGGTTCTGGGGCAGACGCAAAGAAAAAAAAGAAACAGAGGCGGCAGCTCCTGAAGAAAAAACGGAAGATGGGGCTGTGGAAACAGACAGCAATGAGAGCTCCGAAAAGTTTATAGAGCCGGTAACCGAGACAGAAAACGAGGCGCCGGAAAATACGGAGGATATGGCTGAACCGGAAGAACCCACAGTGCATACAGAAGTTATAACAGAAACGCCGGAAGTCCTGGAGGCGGAAACCGTGGAAACGCTGCCGGAAAAGGCACTTCTGGAGGAGAGCCAGGCTCACAGTGAACTGGAATCTGTTGCTGAAACCGTCAGCAATGAAGAAGAGGAAGAAAACTTTTTTGCAGAAGAGGACGATGAAGAAGAGGATGAAGAGGACGAAAAGGAAAAGCGAAATCTGACGCCGGAGGGCAAGAAAGCCAGAAGACGCAGGATTCTTTTGGCGGTTCTGTTTTTGCTTTTGTGTCTGACAGCGGGCATTTTCCTTAGTCTGCGTAAAATGAAAGAAATGGAGCAGCAGGAAAAAGAATATTATCAGCAGTTGGATTCTGCGGCAAATACAGAAAATACAAAGCAGAAAGAAGCATCAGAAGAAAACACTCAAAAAGCATCAGAAGAACCTGCAGCAGCTGAGGATAAGAAAGAGACGAAAAAAGAAGAGTATTTCAAGCTGGTTTCTGCAGAAGATGTGGATTTTTCCAAGTATAAGAAAATTCAGCCCATATCCACAGAAGAAAATTCCGTAAAACAGTCGGATTCTTACGATTACAGTGCTAAAAGCGCCATTGATGGAGACACAGCCTCTTCCTGGCAGGAAAATGAAGACGGTTCAGGCGAGGGAAAGGGAATCAAACTGACGTTGGATGGAAACCACAAAATACGGTATATAGTTTTGTATCTGGGAAACTGGCGGAGTGATGAACTCTGGGATTATAATTCCAGACCGAAAGAATTGACGATACAGGTGGGAGAAACACAGAAGAAAGATGTGAAGTTTTCCGACGAAAAGAAAAAATTCTGCCTTTCTTTTGATGAACCTGTAGACGCATCCTTTGTTTCTCTGTATATTAAATCCGTGTATGAGGGCTCCAGATGGCAGGATACCTGTATTTCAGAAATTGAATTATATGAATAAATAATAGAAAGAAACAAACGTGATTATAAGGGGCGACAACACTTGAGCCTGTCGCTCCTTGATTGCTACTTACTGGACTTTCTTTTCTCCTATCTGATAATCATAAATAAAGAACGTCATATCCCCTTTTTCGCCTTTTATGTCTATGATTTGCTTTTTCTCACACCGTCTTGTCAATCCCATGTGTTCATAAAATGGATAATTGCAACTGGTATCTGTGAACAGGTAAAAGTTGGAAATATCTTGAGACTTCATGTAGTCAACAACAGTTTGAAATAATTTTTTTCCCAATCCTTTGCCACGACATTTTTCACTGATTGCAAAGAACGCCAGCTCACCTTTGTACTTCTCTTTACAGGCAGAAAGCAATGCTTTATCGATTCCTTGCACAGCCGCAAATATTTTTGAGATTTCTCGTCCCTCTTTGGATATGTAAAGCGAAACGATAGATTTTAGCCATTTCATACGCAAAGAAAGCCGGCATTTATGGTTTTCAATATCTTTCCCCATGATAATACCAACTGGCTCACCGTTTATTTCTGCAACTTTTGTAAAGGTCTGATTGGTGAGACAACTGCTCAAATAAACTTTTGCCATTTTTGCCGCTGTCTTAGGAGAACAAAAGCGGTCATACTTCCATGCTTCCCGCACTATATTTTCCAGCGCCTGATGGTCTGTTTTCTGATACTCTCTTAGGATAATCTGTTCATTCATTTTTGCTTGTTTCCTCCATTTCTTGCTTTGCTACTTCTCATGGCATATAATAAACCGTACAGTAACAGTACAGTCAAGGGGGATTTTCTATGTTTTTTGATACAAATAAATTATTTACAATCGGACAATTTGCAAAACTGCACGAAATCAACAAAAAAACGCTCATGTGGTATGATAAAGTCGGCATATTAAAACCTGCTGTGATAAAACCGAATGGCTATCGGTATTATACATATCAGCAGAGTTCCCTACTGGAAACCATTCTTATGCTGCGGGAATTAAATGTGTCAATCTCAGAAATACAACACTTTTTGAATAACCGGTGTGCGTTTTCTTTAGAAAGTCTGTTGACTGATAAAATAACAGAGCTGGACAACACCATATCTCATCTTAAAGCTATCCGAGCCGTTATGAATGAGAAAAAGCAAAATATGACGCATATCCGCACGTTAGATATGTCCGGCTTCGAAATTGTTGAAAAGACAAAAGCACATTATTTCGTAACTGTCCCTACCACAACGGTTACATCATTTGAAAAGGAAATAGAAATGGTCGTAGATGAAACGAAAAAGTATCAATTACATCGTTTACATGACGCTTCCTATGGAGCTATGTTATCCGTCAAAAATCTATACAATGGCAATCTCAATGACTATTCCTTTTTGTATATTGAATTACCAGAACCAACGCATAAACAGGGACTTCACATACAGCCCAAGGGGAAATATCTAAGGGCTTTTTGTAAAGGAGATTGGAGTAAAATTCCAACCCGATATGAAGAAATTCTTTCCTATGCAGAGCAGCATTATTTACAATTTTCCGGCTTTGCTTATGAAAAAGGCCTCAATGAGCTTGTCATTGACACTTTTGATGATTATATTACGCAGATTGAAATACCAGTTCAAACGGAATAGTGTACTGTGGTCTTTCATATTTTGTGAATCACTTTACCGCATATATGGTTAAATTGCCGGATATCAACCATAAAATAGCGATTTATCCGACATTTTGCTTTCTTATTTAGGGATATGGTGTTATAATCTTTCTATAAAAATTAGAAAAAGGAGAAGGTGCCTATGAATTTTAAGAAAGCAGCAGCAACGAGTTCTGCAATTGTAATTGGGGCAACAACAATTTTGACAGGAATTCCGACTTCTGTATCTGCCGCACAGGTTCATACGGAAGTGGTACAGGAAGAACTTTCTACAAAAGAAACACAGGCAGAAACAAAAGTTGGGGAAGACACAAAAAAAGAAGTAAAAACGGAAACTGAGACGCAAAAACAGGATACGCAAAAACAAGAAACATCAAGTGAGGAAGAGCAGAATCTGGAATCCCCAAAAACGGAAGAGACTGCTCCAAGTCCTGCACCGGAAAAATCGGAAACTGAGACAGAAACCACTCCGAAACAGGAAAAGGTAAAAGAAGAATCAGAAGCGCAGCAGCCTCAGAACTCAAAAGAAGAAACTCCAACAGAGGAAAAAACAGAGGAAACTCAGCCAGTAGGAATTAAAATTGATGAAACGAATTTTCCGGATGCAGTTTTTCGGGCAGAACTGGAGAAAAAATCTTATGGTGAGGACGGTGTCTTAACTCCAGAGGAAATAAGTAAAATAGATCGGCTTAGTATTAATAATCCGAAAATAACTTCATTGCAGGGAATTCAGTATTTTACCGAACTGACAAGTATATATATTGCGAACACCAAGATAACCAATTTAGATTTAATCGGTTTGAATAAAATGGATACGATACACATGGCTTATAATTCCCAGTTATCGTCATTGAAAATTTCTTTACCGGCGCTTAAAAACCTGAGTTGTACCAACAATGGGCTGACGACTTTGAGTATTGACGCCCCGGCCTTGGAGCTCTTGAAGTGCCAGGGGAATAAACTGACTTCTCTGAGTGTGGATGGTTCAAAGGTGAGAAGTATAGAGTGCTATAATAATGAACTGCAAACTCTTTCCTTGAATACGCCGGCTTTGGAGGTTTTGAGTTGTTCCGACAATCAATTGACTTCCCTGGATGTGTCTGATATTAAAACTTTGACATCCGTGACTTACGACAATAATCCTCCATTAAAAACTCTGGATTTCAGAGGATGTGACAATCTGGAAAGAGGATATCATTCACAGAATCAGGAAACCGTTTATATATCTGCTGGCATGACGAAGTATATTGGTTGTCATGTAGTGCCTGAACATACAGGAAACCTGATTATTGATTTGAATGGTTATTTCATAGTAAATTCGGATGGAAGCAAATCGGTAGATTTGAATCAGGTCATTTCGCCTGCTTTTATTAAAGTTCTGGAGAAAGAAGGACATGCCTGCTTTGATTCAGAGACACATATTTTAACGATCCCGGCACAAGATAAAGCCACGGTATTAGAGGCAGGATTTGACGGTCAGATAAATTCAACAAAATGGACCTTTTATACAGATATCACGGCCGTGGATGACTGTGTTGTGAAATTTGACAGCATGGGCGGTACTTTGGTGGACGACCAGATGCTCAGCAATGGAGAGAAGGCTGCGGAACCAACGGTTCCTGTGAAAGAAGGTTATATTTTTACTGGTTGGTACACGGATAAAGAATGTACCACTTTATATGACTTCTCTGCGCCGGTGACAGCAGATATTACACTTTATGCAGGCTGGTCCACTCAAGCCGTGAATACACCACCAGTGATTACAGCCGGAGATATTACGCTGATGGTTGGAGATACCTTTGACCCATTGACCAATGTGACAGCTACAGATAAGGAAGATGGAAACCTCATTCTGACAAAAGATAACATTGCGGCAAATGATGTAGATACCAAAAAGGCGGGAACCTATCACGTTACTTATAAAGTAACAGATAAAAATGGAGCTTCTACAGAAAAGACCATTACAGTAACAGTAAAAGAAAATACCCCGCCTACCATTACAGCCAAAGATATAACGCTGAAGGTAGGGGACAGCTATAATCCTCTGTCCGGTGTTACAGCAGAAGACAAAGAGGACGGAAAAATCACCTTGACAAAAGACAACATTATAGCAAATGATGTGAACACGTCAAAAGCGGGAACCTATCATGTTACTTATAAAGTAACAGATAAAAATGGAGCTTCCACAGAAAAGACCATTACCGTGACTGTGAAAAAAATTACAAAAACAAGTACAACTACGAAAAAGTCACCGAAAACAGGTGATATGGCAAACCTGGGTCTGCTGACTTCCATGTTAGCCGGTTCTTCCGGACTGATTGCCGTTTTAAAAGGAAAGGGCAGAAGGAAAAAATAAATGAATTTTAAATACTTTACAAAAAGAGGCCGCCTTTGGGCAGCCTCTTTTTGTTGCTGAAAAGTATCGCATGTATCTCCTGTTGGTTTCAGCATTCTGAATTTATAGATAAAAATAGGGAAACAACACTTATGATGAAAGGATATCTGGTAAATTTCACCAAAATTCAAGTGTGAAATTGAGTAATAATATGCATAGACAACAGAATGATAAAAGAGTATATTTATAGCATAAAGAGCACGAGCTCGTTAAAAGGAGGAAAGACAATGAAAGAAAATACCATTATTACAGTCAGCAGAGAATATGGAAGCGGTGGTAAAGAAATTAGCGAAATTCTTGCAAAGAAACTCGGAGTACGTTGCTATGATAGGCAGATACTATACTTGGCAGCACAGGAAATAGGAGCTGAATCTGTGAGCATAGAATCAATTAACCGTTTGTCATATGGTAGGAATAATATTGGAGATGGCATTCTTACAAGTGTAATGGGAATTGGAAATATTCCCATATATAATCAGATGTTTTTAGAGCAGGCAAAGATAATTCAAAAATTAGCAACCATGGGCAGTGCAGTTTTCTTGGGAAGATGTGCAGATTATGTGTTGCGAGAAAACCAGAATCATTATTCATTTTTTATATATGCGAATAAGGAGTTTAAAAAAAATCGAGCCAAAAAGTATTATAAAAATGCATCTATTCAAGAATTAGAAAAAGAAGATAAGAGTCGAGCAGATTATTACAAATACTATACCGGACAGCAGTGGGGCGATTATCAAAATTATGACTTAATGATTAGCACCAGTAGACTATCTCTGGAAGATGCAGCAGATTTGATTTTGGATTATGTTGAAAAACGTCAAAGTAACACTTAAATATTTTTTTAAAAACAAAAGAGCACGAGCTCTTTAAGTGAGGAGAACTGATATGAATACAGAATTAAGAGTTGGAGTTATAGGGGTAGGAGCAATTGGAAGAACCCACATTGAGAGAATTAATGAAAAATTGCAAGGGGCAAAGGTGACTGCTTGTGCAGATGTAAACGTTGAATTTGGTAAGACTGTAGCAGAAAAATATAACTGTAAGTTTTATGCAAATGGCGAAGAAATGATTGCTTCCGATGATATAGATGCTGTAATTGTTACAACCATCGATCCATTTCACGAGCAGTATGTTATGGCGGCAATTAAAGCTGGTAAGTATGTATTTTGTGAAAAGCCCTTAGCACCGGAACCGGATGCATGTAGAAGAATTGTGGATGCAGAAATGGCAGGAGGTAAAAAATTAGTTCAGGTTGGTTTTATGAGAAGATATGATTTGGGATATCGCCAGTTAAAAGAAGTAATTAAAAATAGAACATATGGTGAACCTTTGATGCTCCACTGTGCGCATAGAAATCCAGCGGTAGATGAAAGCTATACTACACCAATGGCTGTTGAGAACTCTATGATTCATGAAATTGATGTACTGAGATGGCTTTTGGATGAAGATTATGCTACAGCGGAAGTGGTTTTTGCGAAAAATACAAGACGTACACACAAAGACCTGATGGATCCGCAGATTATGATTTTGACTACAAAATCAGGTGTTCGAATTGATGTGGAGGCATTTGTTAATACAGGACACTGCTATGATATAAAGTGTGAAGTATGCTGCGAAGATGCTATTTTGAATTTACCGGAGCCATCTAACATTGAAGTATGTGCGAATGCGTTTAGAGGTCATGCAATTCATAGTGACTGGTCTACCAGATTCGTAGAAGCTTATAACGTAGAGGTACAGGAATGGATTAATGCAACAAAGGCAGGAAGAGTAGATGGACCGACAGCATGGGATGGATATGCAGGGCAGGTTACTGCTGCGGCAGCTTCAAAAGCGAGAGATACGCAGAAAGTAGTTAAAATAGAAATGGAAGAAACGCCGGAGTTTTATAAAATAAGGTTCTGTTTGTAGTAAGATGATTTATCAGATTTCACGGCTGGAGCTGACTTGCACTGATTTTTATTACTATGTGTGCCGCAAACTGAAAGGCGGCGGAATGGAGGTTCATATGAAAATAGCATTTGATGTAGACGTTTTGGCAAAACAAATGGATATTAACAGAATGGTTCACCAGGTTGCTGATTGGGGTTATCAATACATTGAGCAGTCTCCGCATCCCAGAATCAATCCTTTTTATAAACATCCCTTGTTTTCCAAAGAATGTGAAGAAGAATACAAAAAAGCGTTAAAAGAAACAGGTGTAGAGATTTCTTCTTTTATCGTTGTATATCGATGGTCAGGCCCTACAGAAGAGCAGAGGCAATTTGCTGTTGCAAATTGGAAAAGGATGATTGAAATAGCAGTAGATATGGGGGTTTCGGTTATCAATACAGAACTCTCCGGTGATCCGAATCAACAAGAAATATGTAATGGTATGTGGTTTAAATCCATGGAGGAACTTTTACCCATTATTGAAAGAGAAAATCTGAGAGTAGAAATTCAGTCACATCCTTATGATTTTTGCGAATTAAATAATGAGACTTGTGATCTTGTAAAATCTTTCCGCTCACCAAATCTGGGGTATGTGTATTCCGCACCTCATGGTTTCTTTTATGACCAGGGGAAAGGGGATGTGGCATCCATGCTGAAATATGCTGGCGATGAATTGACACATGTTTTATTTGCAGACACATTTAATCAAACAATGGATTGCAGATATATTTTAAATCCGCCGTTTTTAAATAGTAGAGGAAAAGCGGATGTGACAGTGCATCAACACCTTGCAATGGGAGAGGGAGATGTTGATTTTGATGGCATTTTTCAAACGTTAAGAGAAATGAACTTTGCTGAAAAACAATTACAGCAGGATGCACCAAAGGCGGGAGGCGATAATATTGCATGTGTATCTATGTTTGGTTTCCCCGAAAAAATGAATAAACAGGCACCAGAAGCCAGGGAACGGATTGAAAGAGAATTATTAAAAAAATAGAAGGAGATGATTCATATGAAATTAGCACTTTGCACAGACGTATTAGGAGATTTAAGCTTTACAGAAATGCTGGACAAAGTTCAGGAATTGGGAATTTATGCAGTAGAAATGACATCCGGAGGATGGGGTGGTTGTAAACATGTTCCTACTCAGGAACTGTTGGCAGACAATGAAAAATTGAAGGCGTATAAAGAGGAGTTAGATAAAAGAGGAATGGAAATTGCCGCTTTGAATTGCTCAGGAAATCAACTCTGTCCTGGAAAAATGGGAGAATTACACACGAAAACGATTTATGATACAGCGGTATTAGCAGGAAAATTAGGGGTGAAAAAGTTAGTTATGATGTCTGGACTTCCAGCAGGAGCACCTGGGGATAAAACACCAAACTGGTTTACGTCAACGGTTTCATGGCCGTATTACATGGTTGAAAGTGTTAGATATCAGTGGGAAGACGTTGCAATTCCATGGTGGAAGAAGTTTGTAGAACATTGCAAAAAAAATGGGGTAGAGCAGATTGCTATTGAAGAATTTCCATGTCAACTGGTGCATAATCCAGAAACTTTATGGAAATTGCGAAATGCAGTAGATCCGATGATTGGCATGAATATGGATCCGTCACATTTGATGGTAATGGGTGCGGATCCGATTACTGGCTTGCGTAATTTAGAAGGAGCTATTTATCATATTCATGGTAAAGATGCAAGAATCGAAAGAGGATTGTGCGATATAAATGGGTTGACAGAGACAAAACCGGTAACGGACTCAAAAAATCGTACATGGAATTATGTAGCGGTTGGATGTGGCAAAGATTTGCAGTGGTGGAAAGAGTTTTTCTCTGTTGCACATATGATGGGATATGATGGATATGTTTCTCTGGAAATGGAAGATTTGACGATGAGTGTAGAGGCAGGTTTATATACATCCATTAATGTACTGCAACAAACGATAAGTCAATAAGAAAAGAGGTGGACTCATGAATTTAAACGGATTTAATAGGCTGGTTCAGAAAAATCGGGTGACTGGATTTGAAAAATTTGCCTATGGCTGTGGTGAGATATCTACGAATATTGTTTTTACCATCGCTACTAGCTTATTGGTAATGTTTTATACAGATGTAGTACATGTATCTGCAGCAACGATAGGTGTAATCATAGCGATATCTCAGGTGTTCAATGGAGCATCTGATATTGCGGCGGGATTTATTGTTGACAGAACGCGTTCAAAATATGGGCGTGCACGTGTCTGGATGTTAAGAATGTCCATACCTTATGCTGTTGCAGCAGTACTTTTAATGACAGTTCCACAGATAGGTGCTATGGCACAAGCCATCTACATTTTTATTACATATAATTTAATGCTTACAGTAGTGTATACAATGTTTCAACTGCCTTTTGCCACAACGATGACTTACATGACAAGAGATCAAAATGAACGTGCTAAAATTAACATTGTCCGTATGTCCATGAGTCCAATAGGAAATATACTTGTAACGCTGCTGTTTACAGAAATTCTTGATAGAATGCCGGGGGGCGGATTGGATTCACAGAAAAACTGGATTATTCTTACTGCAATATATGCATTTGCAGCAGCCGGATTGATGTTATTCTGTTTTGCCACAGTAAGAGAAAGAGTTGAAGTACATGATGAAGTAAATGGAGAACAGATTCCTCTTAAAAAAGCCATTCCGGCACTGTTTAAAAATAAGTATTTTATTATGCTGTTTTTATTTTTTGTATTTTTTGCAATGTATCAAACTTTTGCAGGTACAATGGCTACATACTATTGTAAATGGATTGTAGGTGATACAAAAATAATTGGCCGTGTGAATACAGCGTGTTTTGGAATTACAATTTTTGCTACACTGCTCCTGGGAAAAATCATGCATATTATGTCTAAAAGAAATTGGTGTATTTTGGGAGCGAGTTTTATAATTGCAGGATCTTTGGTTCTTTTGATTAGTCCTGAAAATGTAGCTTTAGTAACTTTTGGTGGATTATTAAGAGGTGTTGGAATGACACCGATTCTCGGGATGATTTTCACAATGATTGCAGACGCCATTGAATATGGACAGTGGAAGACTGGCTTGAGAACTGCAGGCGCTATACAATCAGCAACTACTTCGGGACAAAAATTTGGACAGGGAATAGGGTCGGCACTGATTGGATTTATTATGGATGTAAATGCTTATAATGGGAACTTAGACGTTCAGCCAGAGCAGGCCTTGCAGACTATCCAGGACTTATTTATCTATGGTGTAACAATTCTTGGTATCATTATGATTATCATTCTGCTGTTTTATAAGTTGGACAAAGAATATCCTACTATTATAAGAGAGTTATTAGCAAGAGAAGCGGAACAAATTGAAAAAGAAAAAAATATGGTTTAACCGGATAGAATCAAAGTGGATAGATAAAAAATATATAAATATACTTGATGTAGCCAAAAAAAGTGCTATAATATCAACAGTTAGGAGTTCGTTCTCGTACTGGAAAGGAGTGCTTTTATGGGGGTTACAATTAAAGAGATTGCCGAAATGGCAGGTGTACATAGATCTACAGTTGATAAAGTTTTGCATAATCGCCCGGGAGTAAGTGATTCTGTGAGATATCGTATACAGAAAATTATCGACGAGTGCAATTATCAGGCAAATCCAATAGGAAAAGCTTTAAAAATGCAGAGTAAAGAATTGCATATTAAAGTGATTCTATTAGAAGTTGATGCGTTGTTTTATCTGAAAAAGGGAATTGAATCTGCTTTAAAAGAGTATAGCTCTTTCCAAATTTATTTGGATTACGTTACAGTACCATATTCCGATGTAAATAAATTGCAGAATATTTTAGAGCTTTCAGTAGAAGAAAATGTAGATGGTCTTATTTTGAGCCCTATTAATGCAGACATAATTGTAGAGAAAATTGATGATTGTGAAAAAAAGGGTATTCCTATTGTCACAGTAAATACCGACATTAAAGGAAGTCATAGATTATGTTATATCGGTCAAGATGGATTTAAATCCGGGCAGGTTGCAGGAAGACTTATGGGCGAATTTTTACAAGGCAAAGGAAAAGTTGCTATTTTTACAAGTGATGGGGATAATCATCAATCATTTCCGTTTGGAACACGTGAAGACGGATTTCGCAATATTATTTCTGAATATTATCCAATGTTGGAAATTCTCCCAAGTATCTATACAAAAGAAAAACTGCAGGTGATTCGTAAAGAAATGCGAAGACTATGTGAAAATGAAACAGAACTATCAGGGATATTTGTCACTTGTGGTGGCGTAAGGGCAGTAGGAGATATCTTAGAAGAAATGGACTATAGGAATGTGAAAGTGATTTGCTATGAAAACTATCCGGAGATATTAGAGCTCCTCCATCGTGGAATTGTAACCGCAACTATTGATAGTGAAATAGAAGAACAGGGAAACCAGGCAATGAAGGTGTTGTTGGATAATTTGATTTATGAAAAAAAGCCTGTGAAGAAACATCTATATTCTGAAATTAAAATTTTATTGAAAGAGAGCATAAATAATGGACTAACGACATGAGAAGTCAGTACTTTTGGATTCCCTGGCGGGAGCGAATTTAAATGTATCAATCAAAAGAATATGGCCACGAAACTAAGAGAGTCTACCTAAGCATGTGGGCTCTCTTTTGTTCTAAAACTTATCAATCTATGCTTTGTTAAGACCCTGTTGCGTAAGCAATGCTTTAAAAGCAGAAAAGAAATGACAATATTGAAGTATCATGCTATTATTTATGAATGATACAAATCTATGATATAGGAATTTAAAAATACTCAGTTGCAAAGAATTTCAGACAGGAGGAACAACCGCATGAATTGGAATATACCACCGCTTTTTCCGGTAAAAGGCGTTATCTTTGATATGGATGGCCTGATGCTGGATACGGAACGAATGATTCAATATAGTTGGGAAGTCACAGGAGGAGAACTGGGATACTCCAATTTTGGCAGCAATATTTTGCACACTCTGGGCATGAGCCGGGCCCAGAGAAATCAATATTTTCTGGAAAAATACGGGGAGGATTTTCCGCTGCAGCAGTTTACAGACCGTTATCATGAGGTTTATCATACCTATGAACGGGAACATGGGATTCCGCAAAAGAAAGGACTGAAAGAGCTTCTGGAACTTTTAAAGCAGCGGCAGATTCCCATGGCTGTGGCGACTTCTACCCATGGAGAGCACACGATACCGGAATTGAAACGACAGGGGATTTTCTCTTACTTTCAGGAAATTGTTACAGGAGACATGGTAAAAGAGGGGAAACCTAATCCCCGTATATACCAGCTTACCTGCGAGAAGCTGCAGCTATGGCCGGAGGAAGTACTGGCCTTGGAGGATTCTTATAATGGAATCCGTTCTGCCAGCCAAGCAGGCACGAAAGTCATTATGATTCCGGATATTCTCACGGATGATACCCCGGTAAGTTCCTATCTGTACGGGAAAATGGAATCACTGACCCAGGTGGCCCAGTGGATTTCCGGCCAGGAAAAATAGAAAATATTTTATTTATACCAAGGTAAAATATACAAAAATGAAATCCAGATATGAAAAGGAGGATTGGCTTTATGAAACGGAAAAGGAAACTTTTATTCGTTGTTGTTTTCGTTTTATATACAGTGATACTTGCTGGTATTTCTTTTTTCATTGGAAATCAAAGCGCAAGAAAACAGATAGAAAATTTAGCAGATGGGGGTACGGCAGAAACGTTCTATGCTGAGATTTCGGACAGAAAAAATAATTTTCTGCGAGTAACAGGGCTGGAAATAAATGATATAAATTTTCGTGGAGATTTTGTCTTTTCCATTGATGAGGAGACAAAAATGACGTGGAGATATACAGAAATCTCTGTGGAAGATTTGGACATAGGTGATACTGTTTCCATCACTTTTACCGGAGAAATTCAGGAAACAGCACCTGCAAAAATTACTCATGTGACGCAAATACAATTGCTGGAGGATGAGAAATAAAACCAGAACAGGCGTTATGGATGAGGATAAAAAGAATCAAGTGCGCTTATGAAATCCTTAAGTACGGAGGCTTTGCAGTCTTAGCTAAGGCTGTTTTAAAACAATAGACTTTTTTTCAGGAACTGCCGTTTGCACAATTCAAAATCATGCGCGGCAGTTCCTTTTTTATGCCCCGGTCAGAGATTCAGATACGGATGCGAAAATGTTATAAGATAGACATAAACCACTCCACAGTCTTGGGATTGTAGTGAGAGAAGAAGAGGCTTTCGCCTTTATCCAGGGTTTCAATGGCTGCCATATCTTCGCTGCTCAGTGTAAAGTCGAACACGTTAAAGTTCTGTTCCATTCTGTCTTTATGAACAGACTTAGGAATCACAACCACATCACTCTGCAGGAGAAAACGGAGAGCCGTCTGGGCAGCCGTCTTGTTATATTTCTTTCCGATTTCGGTCAGAATGGGATTGGTGAACATATCGTTTCTGCCTTCTGCAAACGGTCCCCATGATTCAATCTGGCAGCCAAGTTTCTGCATGTATTCTCTGGCAGTTTTCTGCTGTTGAAAAACATGAGTTTCGATTTGGTTTACAGCCGGTTTAATCTCAGAGAAATGTTCCAGGTCAAGATACCGGTCCGGACCAAAGTTGGATACACCTATGGCACGTATTTTTCCGGCTTTATAAAATTCTTCCATTGCGCGATAAGTTCCATAATAGTCTCCAAACGGCTGATGAATCAGAAGCAAATCCAGGTAGTCTGTGCGAAGCTTTTTCAGAGAGGCTTCAATAGAAGCTTTTGCTTTTTCATAACCTGCATTTGTAATCCATACTTTTGTTGTGAGGAAAAATTCTTCACGGGTTAAGCCACATTCGGCCAAAGCGTCCCCAACCCCCTCTTCATTCCCATAGGCCTGGGCTGTGTCAATACTTCTGTATCCCACTGCAATTGCGTCCAGGACACATTTTTTTGTATCATCAGGAGGTGTCTGATAGACTCCATATCCTAATTTCGGCATTTTAATTCCATTATTTAAAGTAACATATTCCATAGATAGTACCTCCTTTTATGAAAAGTAATTTTTATTTACAAGTTATACTTTACTTGATAATACAGAAAATGTACAATATTTATATGGAAAACTGCTTTGCAGAAAATGAAAAGTAAATAGAGAGAAGGAAGAAAGGAAGGAAACAGGATGTTGGATTTGAATGAACTGGAACAACTGATTGCTTTTGCAGATACAGGCACTTTGTCAAAGGTAGCAGAGGATTTCCATATTTCTACGCCGTCCGTTACCCGTTCTATGAAGAATGTGGAAGAGGCCTTTGGTGTTCCACTGTTTCACCGGACAAAGAATCGAATTGAACTAAATGAGACAGGAAGTATGGCTGTGGAATATGCCAGAAAGGTTTTGGATGAAGCGGAACATGCAGTTCGGAGAGTGAGAGAGTATAACGCCAGAAGAAAGACCATTACTGTAAAATCCTGTGCCCCGGCGCCATTATGGAAACTGCTCATGCAGTTAAATGGCCGGTATCCGGAAATGACGATTTCTTCTGGGATAGGACAGAATGAAGAAGTTTTAGAAGCCTTAAAGCGCCAGGAATGTGATTTTGCAATCTTGCCTTTTATGATTCAGGATGAGCATTTTGTCATAAAAGAATATATGAAAGAAAAACTCTTTGTCTGCGTACCAAAAAATCATGAACTTGCCAGATATAAAGAGCTGTCATTTCAGATTATCAATGGATTCAACTTTCTTTTGCGCTCAGAGCTGGGCTTTTGGGATACTATCTGCCGGAAAAAAATGCCTGCCTCTAGATTTTTGGTACAGACGGATGAATTTACAATGAACGAACTGATAAAATCATCATCGCTGCCATGTTTTGTAACGGACGCAGTGATGTCACAAGGGGCTATAGATACAGAGAAGAGAGTTGCGATTCCTATGACCGATTCTGAGGTAAATGTCACTTTTTATCTTGCGGTTAGGAAGAAAAAAGCCTGTGCATCCGTCTGCCACAAAGAATACACAAGCTTTTTTGACTGTTAGGCTTCTAAGACCTGTAAGTGTTCTACCAGAAGTTTCCGGATTCCCGGATATTCCCCCAGTCCTTTGACTACCGGCTCTACTTCGTATCCGGCAGCTTTAAACTGACTGTACCAGGATTCCGGGTCATCCCCTGCCATATCGTTTTTCGCATGGTCGCCTGCCACAATCATAAAGGGGGCCAGAACCACTTTAGAAGGCTCATATGCCTTTACCATACGCAGAAGACTTTCCATAGTAGGATAGGCCTCCACTGTTCCCAGGAAGATGTTTTCATATCCCTTATCTTTAAAGGTATAGTCCAAAGCCGCATAGATGGAGTTGGCATAATGGGTTGTGCCGTGTCCCATAAGCACCAGAACTTCTTCTTTCTTCAGGTGGGAAAATTCTTCAGCCACAGCCTGGATGACGCTCAGATTGTCCTGCTCGCTGGTAAGAAGGGGATCCCCGAAGGAAATAGAATGAAAATATTCCTGATAAGACAAAGCGTCTTCTTTCATCAAATCATTTTCAATTCCATTGATAACATGGGTGGGCTGCACCAGCACGTCGGTGATACCGTCTGCCCGCATTTGTTCCATGGCTTCTTTTACCGTGTTGATATGAATATTATCGCGCTTGTTTACTTTTTTGATAATCATCTTGCTGGTCCAGGCCCGATACAGAGGGTAATGGGGGAAGGCCTGCTGCATATCCCGTTCAATAGCGTCGATGGTGACTTCCCTGGTATCGTTATGGCTGGTGCCGAAGCTTACTGCCAGAATGGCCTTTCTGGTTTCGTTTGACATGATTTTCTTACCTCCGTAGTGTGGATTCAAATTTACTTCTGCAATATATTGTTCCAGTGCCTTCAGATTTTTCGGCAGCGGAAGAGAGGATTTCAAAATCCCTTTTTTGCACAGGCTTTCGAAAAGCTCCAGAACCGCCGGGGGCTCCAGATTGGTCTGCCTTAAAGCTGCCCGGTTTCCGAAAACTTCGGCGGGGCTGCCGTGCATCAGCACCCTGCCTTCGTGAAAGAGCATGACTTCGTCCGCCCATTCATAGGCATAATTGACGTCATGAGTGGCCATGAGTACCGTAATGCCGTTTTCTGTCATGCGGTCTACAATGTGGTTGACCATAGTGGTGTGTTTGGGGTCTAAAGCTGCCGCAGGTTCGTCTAAAATAATAATGTCCGGGTGCATAACCAGAATGTCGGCAATGGAAACCTGCTTTTTCTGTCCTCCGCTTAAAGCATGGGTGGGTTTGTGGCGAAAAGGAGTGATTTCCAGATAATCAATGACTTCCTCCACTTCTTTTTTTGCCTGGTCTTCGGAAATCCCCAGGTTTAAAATTCCAAAAGAAATTTCCTGGTACACGCTGGCAGAGAAAAGCTGGTTGTCCGGGTCCTGAAACACAATGCCCACTTTGCTGCGCAGATGTAATAGTCCCTTTTTGTTATAGTTCACTTCTTCTCCGTTAAAATACAGTTTTCCCGACTGGGGTTTATGGATTCCCGTGCAGCAGAGGAAAAACGTAGACTTTCCGCTGCCATTGGCTCCCATAAAGGCCACTTTCTGTCCCCTTCGGATTTCCAGGGAAAGTCCGTTTAAAGAGTGGGAGTTGTCATCATCATAGGAAAAATGCAGATTATCGGCTTTTAATATCATATCTGAATTCATGAAAAAAATCTCCTCCATACAGCAAAAATAAATAAGGCGGTATCGAATGCCACAATGGCAGCAATGATTCGTTTCCTGGGAGGCCGGTTTTCCGACAGAACCCGTATGGTGCCGTCATAGCAGCGGGCTTCCATAGCGTCGTAGAGCCGGTTGGAACGTTGTACCGCCCGTATCATCAGCACAGATCCCAGCATACCGAAGGATTTCAGAGACGTCCGGTAATCCTTATTTCCCAGTCTGCAGTTTTGGGAAGTGGAAATGGCAGAAGCCACATCCAGCAGTACGAAGATAAACCGATAAATCAGCAGCATCAGTTCAATCAGCAGACGGGGACAGTGCAGTTTCCGCAAAACCTCCAGAATATCGGGCATTGGGGTGGTAAAGGACAAAAAGTACAGGCAGGAAACCGCGGAAAGAGCGGTGAGAATCAGCTGTACCGCATAAAAAAAGGAATGGTAGCTTGCCGTCAGATACCAGTTTCCAAGGGGAATGGCAAAGAAATCCATGGGAACCTGTTTTAAATTGAACATAATGGCTATGGTACTTAAAAACAAAAATGCCAGAGGTACGGTGAGAAACTTAAGATAACGCAAAACAGGGACTCCCCCTTTCCAAACGGTAAGAATCCCTGTCACAGCTAATACGATACCTGCCACCGCAGTCGAACGACTCATTACACAGATACACAGTGTAATCACTGCAAAGGCAAATTTCTCACTGGCATTTTCATATCTAAGCCGGGAATTGTAACACAGCTTATCAATGACTATCATAGAAACTCCTTTCGCCAGAGAACTTTAGTTTTCATCTTTCATCCATTTTTTACGCTCTACAAAACGTCCCATAAAAAAGGCAATGACGCCTACGCCAATACCGGTCTGGAGACAGAAGAGCAGGCTTTCCACTTCGCCGGGAAGTTCTCCGCCAATGAGCTTTTCAAAAATGGGGGTTGCCCAGGGTTCATAGGAGGAATCCACTTCCTCTACCACGGTGCTTCCGGCATCGTCGGAACCGCCGAATTCCGCGTCTTTTAAGACAAACAGCGGAACAAATGCAATTAAGAAAATAACCAGAATGGCCAGAATGACTTTTTTCTTCATCTTATTTTCCCTCCTTTAAATAACCAATCGCACGAAGTTCCGGTTTAGCATAGGTTTCCAGACCCATGATAATCAATACCGTGATGACGCCTTCAATAAGAGCCAGAGGAACCTGTGTAGGTGCAAATACCAGCAGGAATTTGCCTACTGCAGCGCCAAAGGTGGTATCCGCATGATGGGCAAGAGCCATCTGTACCGCAGTCACGCAGTATGTAAATAAGTCACCTAAAAATGCGGCCAAAAATACACAGACTTTTTTATCCACATTGGCCTTTTTCAGCACAACATAAAGACCATAAGATACAAAAGGTCCTGCGATTGCCATGGAGAATGTGTTTGCTCCAATCGTAGTCAGTCCGCCGTGTGCCAGTAAAATAGCCTGGAACAGGAGAACAATCAGCCCCAGAATGGAAACGGCAGACGGGCCAAACAGAATTGCTCCAAGCCCGGTGCCTGTCATGTGAGAACAGCTTCCGGTTACGGAAGGAATCTTCAAGGAAGAAATTACAAAGACAAAGGCGCCGGACATAGCCAGCAGGGTGACCAGATTTCGGTGTTCGTTTAAAGTTTTTTTGATAGACATGAATCCTGCAATGAGAAACGGTACGCACAGGACACCCCATGCGATGCAGAATCCTCCCGGAAGGTAACCTTCCATAATGTGCATGGCACTGACGGTTGGGACAATGCCGAAGGTAAGCGCAAAGGCGCTTGCCAGTACCAGAATACGTTTTTGATTTTTACTCATTTTTCTTCTCCCTTCTGATTTGCATGAATAAAATAAAAAACCTGTACGGCAGGGACCGACAGGCATCAGAAGAACAAGAGGTTATAGCAAGGTGAATTGATATGCTATGAGCCAACCTGTTCTTACACAAGGCCATCGTTCGTAACCTGTGTAAATCGCATGTATAAGGCAGGTCTTCTGACTCAGGTATCTTTGCTGCATTTTGCCTTCCCATTACAACAGTGGCATATTAAAATACAGCTCCTCCATTACAGCGGCGTGACCGTGTAAGATTTTCACTTAACTTTCCTATTCTCCTGCATAGCAGGCACCGTTATACATTCAATTCTTGTTCCATTGTAGCATATAGGGAAATTTTGTCAATGTTTTGTCAAATGAAATTGTACAAAAATCACAAAATACTTAAGTTGCACCCAAAAGAATTCTATGCTAAGATGAAAAAAGATTTTTAAGAAAAGCAACAAAAGATATGGGAGATTAAAAAACAATGAGTATTTCCATGATTGGCATTGACTACAGCAGAGCAGCCGTGGACATCCGCGCACAGTTTTCTTTTACCAAGAAAAACGCTGTAGCTGCAATGGAACATTTAAAGGAAGAACCGGGCATTGCAGGCTGTATTATTTTGTCTACCTGCAACCGAATGGAAATTTGGGCAAGCACCACGGAAGACTGGCAGGGTTCTCTCTATGAATTTTTGTGCCGGGAAAAAGGGAAAGAACCGGCAGAATATGCACAGTATTTTGCGGAAAGGACAGAAGAGGAAGCAGTAGAACATCTTTTTTATCTTACCAGCGGTCTGAAATCCCAGATTCTGGCAGAAGACCAGATCATTACCCAGGTAAAGGATGCTCTGAGTTTGTCCAGGGAAGCCTACTGCACGGACAATGTGCTGGAGGTACTGTTTCGCATGGCGGTGACGGCAGCCAAGAAGGTAAAGACAAAAGTCATCTTTTCCAGGGGCAACAGTTCCGTGATTCATCAAGCCATTCACTGCCTGGAGGAAAAGGGCTTTTCCTTGTTTGGCAAAACCTGCATGGTTATCGGAAACGGAGAAATGGGCAAGGTGGCGGCGCTGGCTCTTAGAGAAGCAGGTGCAGAGGTGACGGTTACGGTGCGCCAGTATCGAAGCGGCATTGTCAATATCCCCAAGGGCTGTGAGCGGATTAATTACGGTGACCGGGGAGAATTTCTGCCTCAGTGCGATTTGGTTGTCAGCGCTACGGCCAGTCCTAACTATACACTGACCAGGGAGCTTCTGGAAACCGTCCCGCCCGTGGAACATCTGGTATTGATTGATTTGGCCGTACCAAGGGATATTGAACCCTCTGCCGGAGAACTTTCCGGTATTACCCTGTACGACATAGACAGCTTTAAGATTGATGCGGTTTCTCCGAAGCTGCAGCAGAGTCTGGAAAAAGCCGGGGAAATTTTGCAGGAACAGATGGAGGATTTTTACAACTGGTATGGCGGCAGAGACTTAATTCCCAGAATCCAGGACATTAAGGCAGAGGCGGTGCAGGATTTAAATCTCCGGATACTGAAAATTCTGCGGAAAACTCCCATGGAAGAAAAAGACCGGGAAAATCTGCTGCAGGCCATTGATACAGCTGCGGCAAAGGTGGTTAACAAAATGATGTTCGGGCTGAAGGATTCTCTGGAAGAAAAGGAATTTTTAAACTGCGTGGAAGGACTGGAAAAACTGTATGAAAACTGAAAAGGAAAATAAAAAATTTTTTCCTGTGTTTATAGACCTGAGCACAAAGAGAGTCGTAGTGTTTGGCGCGGGGAAGATTGCCACAAGGAGAGCAGAGACGCTGCTGTCTTTTGCAGGGGAGCTTATCGTCATTGCTCCGGCCTGTACAGAGAGGATTGCACAGCTTTTTGAGGAAGGAAAGCTGGTATATAAAGAAAAACCTTATGACCGGGAAGATTTGTATGCAGCAGATGTGGTGCTGGCTGCCACAGATGATACAAAAGTCAATGAGGACATTTACAGCGCCTGCAAATGTCTGGGGATTCCGGTGAATACGGCCAGCAATCAGCAAAAATGTGATTTTCATTTTCCGGGTATTCTGGAATATGAAGGCGTGGTGCTGGGCTTTAACGGCAGCGGAAAAGACCACAAAAAGGTAAAAGAGGTCCGCGAAAAAACCCGGAAAGCCCTGGAACAAATCCGAAAGGAAGAAGAAAAATGCGAAAAATAATCATTGGAAGCCGGGAGAGCAAACTGGCAGTGGTGCAGAGCGAAATGGTGAAAAAGGCCATTGAGGACAGCCACGAAGACATAGAGGTGGAGATTTACACCATGAAAACCACGGGGGATAAGATTCTGGATAGAACCCTGGATAAAATCGGCGGGAAAGGACTCTTTGTAAAAGAATTGGACAAAGCTCTTTTAGACAGAAAAACGGACATTTCCGTGCATAGCTTAAAAGATATGCCCATGGAAGTACCAAAAGAACTGCCGCTTCTGGCTTTTTCCAAAAGAGAAGACCCAAGGGATGTGCTGGTACTTCCCCAAGGGGTACATACGCTGGATAAGACGAAACCCATTGGCTGTTCCAGTCTCCGGAGAATTTTGCAGTTAAAAGAACTGTATCCGGATATGGAGTGCAAAAGCGTAAGAGGCAATGTCCAGACCCGTTTGAAAAAACTGGACAGCGGGGAATACAGCGCTCTCATACTGGCTGCGGCAGGACTGAAACGGCTTGGGCTTGAAGCACGGATTTCCCGGTATTTTCAGCCGGAAGAGATGATTCCCGCTGCAGGACAGGGAATTCTGGCAGTGCAGGGACGGGCAGGAGAGCCTGGGGATTATCTGAAGGAATTTTCCGACTTGGAGGGATTCTATGCGGCAGTGGCAGAACGGGCCTTTGTCCGGCATTTAGACGGCGGCTGTTCCTCTCCTGTAGCAGCCCATGCCGTAGTCCGTGAGAAGGAAATCGTCCTTCGGGGCTTGTATTATGATGAAGAAACCGGAAAATATGAAAAAGGCATGATAACCGGTCCGACAGAAGAAGGGGAAACGCTGGGTATTTCTCTTGCACAAAAACTGCGTGATACATGCAAAAATCAAGAATAAAGGAGCAGATAACATGAGTACAGGAAAAGTCTGGCTGGTAGGAGCGGGACCGGGAGATGCGGGGCTCTTTACCATAAAAGGAATGGAAACACTGCAGCAGGCAGAGGTGGTGGTTTACGACAGTCTGGTGGGACAGGAAATTCTCTCCCGGATACCGGAGAGCGCCCGCTGTATCAATGTGGGAAAACGGGCTTCTCATCACACTATGCCCCAGGAACAGATTAATCAGGTATTGGTAGAAGAAGCAAAGAAAGGACACCGTGTGGTGCGCTTAAAAGGCGGAGATCCCTTCCTTTTCGGACGGGGCGGGGAAGAACTGGAACTGCTGGTGAAAGAGGGGATTCCCTACGAAGTAGTTCCGGGTGTGACTTCTCCCATTGCCGTGCCGGCTTACAATGGAATTCCTGTGACACACCGGGACTTTACCTCTTCGGTGCACATTATTACGGGACATAAGAAGCAGGGAGCGGCTTATGATATTGATTTTGACGCACTGGTACGGACAAAGGGAACTCTGGTCTTTTTAATGGGAGTCAGCGCGCTTTCTGATATCTGCCAGTCCCTTTTGCAGGCAGGTATGGATCAGGATATGCCTGCGGCGATTTTGCAGAAAGGAACTACAGCAGGTCAGAAAAGAATTGTGGCAACGGTTTCCACATTGGAGGAAGAAGTTAAGAAACAGGGCATTGAGACCCCTGCTATTATTGTAGTGGGAAAGGTCTGTGCTCTGGCCAAAGAGTTTGCCTGGCATGAAAAGCTGCCTCTTTCCGGGTATAAGGTTATGGTTACAAGGCCAAGAGATTTGATTTCCTCTATGGCTTCCAGGCTGCGGCTTTTGGGGGCGGAAGTTCTGGAACTTCCGGCTATCCGCACAGAACCTTTAAAAGACCAGACGCTGCTTTATAAAGCCCTAAAAGCAGTGGATACTTACCAGTGGGTTGTATTTACCAGCCCTACCGGAGTGCGGATTTTCTTTGAGGAATTGTTAAAATCCGCCACTGACATTCGGAAACTGGCGCACTTGAAAGTTGCCGCCATTGGAAAAGGGACGAAAAAAGCTTTAGAAGAAAAGGGCTTTTTTGCTGATTATATGCCGGAGGTTTTCGACGGAGAGGCTCTTGGAAGGGGGCTCTGTGAGCTTTGTGAGGGAACGGAGAAAATTCTGCTTCCCCGTGCAAAAATGTGCAATCAGGAAATCCTTGCAGAGCTTGCCAAAAAGCCGGGGATTCTGGTAGATGACATTTCCATTTACGATACGTTCTATGAGACCAGAGATTTGCTTGACCGCAAAAAAGAATTTGAAACAGGAAGCATTGACTGTGCGGTCTTTACCAGCGCGTCTACGGTGCGGGGCTTTAAAGAAGCCACACCGGGACTGGATTATACCAAAGTGCGGGCAGCCTGCATTGGCAGACAGACCCAGGCTGAGGCAGCGGCTCTTGGCATGGAAACGTATATGGCCCGGGAAGCGTCTATTGACAGCCTTCTTACTCTGGTAATACAATTAAAAGGAAAAACAGCCCGCAAGTAAGGCAGAAGGAGTTGGAAATTATGGATATGAACATCAGGCCAAGAAGATTAAGAGGCAGCGAAATTATGCGGAAAATGGTCAGAGAGACACGAATAGACAAAAGTTCTCTGATTTATCCGATTTTTGTAAAAGAAGGCACGGGAATCAAGGAAGAAATTGCCACTATGCCGGGTCAGTACCGTTACAGCGTTGACCGGCTTTCGAAGGCTTTGGAGGAGCTTTTGGACGCAGGAGTCAATAAGGTAATGTTTTTTGGTATTCCTGATGTAAAGGATGAGGTGGGAAGCCAGGCATATGCCAGCGATGGTATTGTGCAGAAGGCTTTAGAGAAGGCAAAAGCAGAATTTCAGGGCGATATGTACCTGATTACCGATGTGTGTATGTGCGAATACACTTCTCACGGACACTGCGGCGTCCTCTGCGGACATGAAGTAGAAAATGATAAAACTCTGGAACTTCTGGCAAAAACCGCCCTTTCCCATGTACAGGCAGGCGCGGATATGGTGGCGCCCTCTGATATGATGGATGGAAGAGTACGGGCTATCCGCAGTCTTTTGGACAGGAATGGACACAAGGAAATTCCCATTATGTCTTATGCGGTGAAATACGCCTCTGCTTTTTACGGTCCTTTCCGTGACGCGGCAGGTTCTGCGCCGTCTTTTGGAGACAGGAAAAGCTACCAGATGGATTTTCATAACCGCAGAGAGGGGCTGAAAGAAGCCCTTCTGGATGTGGAAGAGGGCGCGGATATTCTTATGGTGAAGCCTGCCATGTCTTATCTGGATATGGTACGGGAGGTAAAGGACCGGACCCAGATTCCGGTGGCTGCTTACTCAGTCAGCGGAGAATATGCCATGGTAAAAGCCGGGGCAAAACTTGGCTACATTGAGGAAGACCGGATTATCTGTGAGATGGCAGCCAGTGCATACCGGGCAGGCACAGACATTTATCTCACTTATTTTGCAAAAGAAATTGCCAGATTTATAGAGGAAGGAAGAATCGGATAATGACAAAATCAGAAGAATTATTTCAAAGAGCAGTAAAGAGAATTCCGGGGGGCGTCAACAGCCCGGTACGGGCCTATGGCTCTGTAACGGAAGCCCCACGCTTTATTCAGGGAGCAGTGGGCTGTAAAATTTTTGATGTGGACGGAAACGAATACATTGACTACATTGATTCCTGGGGACCTATGATTTTAGGACACAACAATGAGCAGATTAAGGAAGCGGTTATCCGCGCCAGTGAAAACGGTCTGAGTTTTGGCTGTGCTACGGAAAAAGAAGTGGAAATGGCGGAATTTATCTGTGAGAGAATTCCTCATGTAGAGATGATTCGCATGGTAAACTCCGGCACTGAGGCAGTCATGAGCGCTCTGCGCGTGGCAAGAGGCTATACGGGAAAATCCAAAATCATTAAATTTGCCGGCTGTTATCATGGGCATACAGACGCTATGCTGGTAAGTGCCGGAAGCGGTGTGATGACCAGTGGAGTACCGGACAGCGCCGGTGTGCCAAAGGGCTGCACCCAGGACACCATGATTGCGGTTTACAATGATTTAAACAGTGTAGAGCAGCTTTTGGTGGAAAGCAAGGATCAGGTAGCGGCTGTGATTGTAGAGCCGGTAGGGGCCAACATGGGTGTAGTTCCTCCAAAGGAAGGCTTTTTGCAGGGTCTGCGGGATTTGTGCGACAAGCACGGGGCACTGCTGATTTTCGATGAGGTTATTACGGGATTCCGTCTCAGCTTTGCCGGAGCAGCCGGATATTTCGGAATTACCCCGGACCTGGTGACTTACGGTAAGATTATCGGTGCAGGTATGCCTGTAGGGGCTTACGGCGGAAGAAAAGAGATTATGGAAATGGTGGCGCCGGCAGGCCCGGTATATCAGGCAGGGACTTTAAGCGGAAACCCCATTGCTATGGCAGCGGGACTTGTCCAGTTAAAAATCCTCTGGGACGACCAGGATATTTATAAACGCCTGCATCAGAAAGGAGAATTGCTTTTTGACGGTATCCGAAACATTTTCCGTGAAAAGAATGTGCCATACCAGGTGAATTCCGTGTCCTCCCTGGGCTGTATCTTCTTTGCCAAAGAGCCGGTAACGGATTATGCTTCTGCAAAAGCCTCAGATACCAAAGCCTTTTCCGATTATTTCCAGTATATGTTAAACCACGGGGTACATATGGCGCCATCTCAGTTTGAAGCCATGTTCCTTTCAGATGCCCATACGGAGACAGACATTCAGGAAACCCTGCAGCTTTTGCAGCAGTATTTCGCATAAGGAGGCAGGCAAAGCCCTATGGATAGCAATCTTTCAAACCTTGTTTTTCTGCTGCTGTTTTTTCTGGCTGCATCGATATTGATTCTCGTGCAGAATCGTTCCAACCAAAAGAGGTTTTTAGCGCGGATAAAAAATTCCTGGGGACAAATTCCTCCAAAGGAATACACCTACGAGGAACTGGAGCATATTGCCCAGTTCTTCCGACAGCGTGAAAAAAACGGCTTTTACATTGATGACATTACCTGGAATGACCTGGATATGGACCGTATCTTTATACTCATCAATCAGAGCTGTTCCCCTGTAGGGGCGGAATGTCTCTATGATCTTTTGCGGAAACCGGTTTTTGAGGAAAAAGAGTTAAAGGAAAGGCAGCGGCTCATAGAGTTTTTCCGCAGTCATCAGGAAGAACGGCAGAAGCTGCAAATGCTTTTGGCCAGTATCCGAAGACCGGGAAATGTGGGGATTTTTGAAGCTGTTCATGTGACAAGAGAAGTTACCGTTCAGGGAAAAACGGGACAGGTGCTCTGCTTGGGGGCATTTTTGCTGTCGCTGCTGTTTTTTGTCTTAAAGCCGAATCCGGGGGTGCTGGTTTTTCTGCTTGTCTGCCTTGTAAATATCGGAACTTATTGGGGCAAAAAGGGAGAAATTGACGCTTATCTCACCAGTTTCGGCTGTGTACTTCAGCTTCTTGAGGCCCAGAAGAAGCTGGAAAAAGCAGGGATTCACCAGCTAAAAGAGTATGAGGAGCAGGGAAAACAGTATAAAAAGCAGCTTTCCGGCTTTCGAAAGGGAGCATTTTGGGTAACGGAGCGCAGCAGTACGGCAGGAGGCGGATTAGGAGGACTTTTTATGGACTATATCCGCATGATGACCCATATCGACTTGATTAAATTTCACGATATGATGCACAGCATGCAGGAGCATATGACAGAAATCGAAGGACTGATTTCTCTGTTCGGATATCTGGAAAGTATGATTTCCATTGCGTCTTTCCGGGAAATTCTGCCTTATTACAGCCTGCCCCAGTTTCTTTCCGAGGACAGGGCCCGAATGGAAACAGAAGATTTGTATCATCCTTTGATTTCCCATCCGGTATCCAACAGTATTTCTGCCCAGGGCGGAATTTTAGTCACAGGCTCCAACGCTTCCGGAAAGTCTACGTTTTTGAAAAATGTTGCCATTAATGCCATTCTGGCTCAGACGGTTTACACCTGCACAGCTTCTTCTTACCGTGCCCCATATTTTAAGGTGATGACTTCTATGGCGCTGCGGGACGATTTGGAAAGCGGAGAGAGCTATTTCATCGTGGAAATCCGTTCTTTGAAGCGGATTCTGGATGAGGCGGACCGGGACGGAAATCTGCTCTGTATCATTGACGAGGTGCTGCGGGGAACCAATACCATAGAGCGCATTGCCGCCTCCTCTGAAATTCTGTGGAGTATTTGCAGAAGCCATGTGCTGTCTTTTGCAGCTACCCATGATATTGAATTGTCTTACATACTGCAAAACCGCTATAAAAACTATCATTTTGAGGAAGAAGTGGGAGAAGATGACGTGGTCTTTAACTATCTTCTGAAAGAAGGGCGTGTGACCACCCGAAATGCCATTCGCCTTCTGGATATGATGAAATATGACCGGAAACTGACCCAAAGGGCCCGCCGTGCGGTGGAACATTTTGAGCAGGAAGGAGTATGGGAGAACATCGAAGATTCGGTTGATAAATGTCGATAAATAAAAGAAAATAAAACACGAATTCTGACAATTTTTCTTGACACAGAGCACAAATATTGTCATAATAGAAGTGTCGAAAGGCCTTACAGCCTTCTAAATCATGTCGACTTTTCTCAATTTCGTTATCAGCATTAAGCTGTAACTTCAAGATTTCACATTCGCTGAAGGAAGAAAGAAAAGCCGGAATGTACAAAAGACGGTTCCATTCTTCTCCTCTGCAGCGGCAGATGTGTCTTGTATGTTACGCATTACATACTCTCTTACGGGGATGCCAAAAGGCATCCCCGTTTTCTGTTTTGTCAGGTTCGGACAAATACTGCCGGGCTTTTAGCAGAATCCGTGTCCGTTGCCGCAGCACAGAAGCAGGATAAGCAGAAGCAGACAGCTGTTGTCGCCATTGCCGCAGCCACATCCGTCATTGTTGAAACCGTTGCCGCAGAAAGCCAGCAGAATCAGAATCCAAACGATACAGTTACAGTCTCCGAAACCTCTTCCTGTCATATTACCTCCGCAGTTGTCATCACATCCGCAGCCACAGTTTGTAGCAGCCAAATCACTCATGTTTGTTCCTCCAAATATTTTGTTTACAATTTCATACTATGCCGGGAATAAAAAATGGTGCTGAAAAATTTTATTTTCAGGAAAGAATAAAGGAGGAGAACACCTGATAGATATTTAAAGTTCCATATCCCCATTCCCGGTTGGGGTAGAGTTTGTCGCCGGTTCGTCCGGCGCCTCGTATGAGCAGGGCCTTTAGTTCTGAGTTGTTGAAAATTCTGGGCGGCGTCCGTCCCATGCCCCATTCGATAAGCAGGGCACAGCCTCCGGCTGTGATGGCAGCAGCAGCAGAGGTTCCGGTGATGGTGGAGTAGCGGTCTTTCGGAGCAGGAGCCAGAATATTTACGCCGGGGGCTGTGATATCCGGTTTAATCTGTCCGGTACGGGTAAAGCCTCTGCTGGAATTTAAAAGCAGGCTGTTGTTGTAGGCGTTGTAAGCCGCTGTGGTAATCACGGAAGAGGCTGCAGCAGGGACAGTAAGAGTGGTATCCGGATTGGGACGCAGAAATTTCACATCGGGATTGGAAAAGCCGGTAATGGGCAGCCACATATGGTAATCTCCGCTGTTGAAGCTGCTGGTGTAGACACGGATTTTCCAGGGGCCGGGGGTAGGATTGGAAAACCGAATAAAAATCAGCTGCTGTCCGGAAAGCGTCTGTACAATCTCAGAGGTGACAAAAATCCTGGTTTCTTCCAGAATAAAAGAAATCTTTTCACTGTAGCTGATACGGGGAGGGATTTTGGGTATGACTTCGCCAAGGGGTGATTCAAAGCCAACTGCATATACTTCCGGCGGCTGTCCCCACAATTCTACACAGAATCCCTGGGTATCCGGTTCCACCAGAATCTCAACAGCGTCGAATTGGTCAGAGCTTACGGCAGTACCGTAGTAATGATGGCCCTTCCCAGCCTCGTTTCCTGCTGCCACTACTGCATGAAGTCCACGGTAATTGTCTGTAATGGACAGCATGAAATCCAGCGGAGAGGTGCCGGAATGGGAACCTTGATTGGACCCCACTCCAATGCAGATAACCACCGGTTTTTTCAGTTCGTCTGCCAGCCGCACCAGATAGCGGATACCCATCATAATATCCGAGGACTGGTAGGCCGGTGCCTCTCCTGTAACATAGAACAGTTCTTTTAAATAATTCTTCGCTTCTTTTAACTTCACCATGGCAATCATGGCTTCCGGAGCCGCGCCGATAAAATCGTCTTCTGCCAGTTCACTGCCGGCTGCAATACCTGCCAGTTGGGTTCCATGTCCGTTTTCATCCTGGCTTGGTACAATCTGGAAAGGGTTCTGAGCTTTCAGGGCCTGTTCAATATCTTCTCTGGTGTAACCGCTTCCGTACTGCAAATCATAAGGCGGCGTACCGCTTTGGATGGTCTGATCCCAGATACCGTAAATCCGGCTGGAGCCGTCTTTTTGGCGAAAGGCCTTATGCGTGTAGGATATCCCGGTGTCGATAAAACCCAGCAGCACATCCCGGCCTTTCAGATTCAGTACCGGCTGATTTTGTACTGCAGTAATACCGGAAGCATCCAGAGACACGCTGTTTAGAAGTGTAAACAATTTGGGAACCGTATTATAAAAGAAGCCGTAATCATAATAATTCTGAAAAAATTCTTCAGCCAGAGGGTAGTGGATGATGCCGTAATATTCGTTGAAGATTCTTGCCCCATATTCCTTATAGTCTTCCAGAAACCCCGTATACACCGGCAAAATCAGGTCTGCATATTCCTCTGACAGAATCATCTCTTTTACAGAAGGCATAAAAACTCCTGAAATTCGTTTTTCTTAAATCTATGAAAAAGAAAAGAAAAACTTGACTGGAATCTGTGCACAGTATCACTGGTTTACCGACATAGAATAAGATAATAAAAAGGAAAAAGGCAGGTGAAAGAAAATGGCATATGTGCTTCCTACCGGAAGGGGTGTAACGGCAGCAGTGCTGGATACCGGGGAATGAGTTATTATATTGTCAATTTAGAAAGAACCCAGTAAATATAAGGGTTTCGCTGACTTTTCTCCTACGAAAAAATAAGAAATGCCATGATGATTTTGATGATGAGTACTGGTATCAGAGTCAAAATTTAGTGGCAAAAAGATGATTTGCAATAATATAACTCACGGTAGTCAGAGTATGGATATATTGGTTGCTTATGTGATGTAGCAAGGGTGTGAGTTATGTTTGTGAGGCAAAACGAAAGAAAGGTGGCATGGACGTTGGGAAAGACAATTTATGAAAAAATGGGTGGTACCTATATTAGGCATGGAGATTATCTTATCCTCCGTCTTACTTTGCCGACAGAGGAAGAAACGAGACATCTCCTGTCATTGAAGCAGTCAGTATGATTATTTTGGGGTCGGTATATGAACTATCAATTTTAATTTCGACCTGTATGATAATCGCCTTTTTCTTTATAGCGGTATTATAAATAATACAGGTAATAGTTTCAATGAAATTTCGATAGTTGGTCGATTTCTAACCATAACTGGTTAACTTTGAAAAAATTTTTGAAAATAATTTGAAAGAAAGCGTTCGTTTCATGCATATTATCTATGTAAGGCCTTAAGGAGAGAATATATATGTTGAAAGAAGAAAAACTTAAATGTATATTCAGATAAATTGGAATCCCCCGCTATTCCCAAAATGTGATATCATTTTAAATAAAAAACCACAAATTCTGTAACGTTTTTGGAGATTGTCAGTTAATAGGGTGAAAGGAGGGAGAGGCGTGGACTTTGAACAGATTTATCAAGCATATTTTCACGATGTTTTTTTGTATTTATGCAGTTTGTCATCGAATGAAGATATTGCCGAGGAAATGACACAGGAAACTTTTGTAAAGGCGTTAAAATCCATAGATCAATTTGACGGATCAAAAGATATCCGGGCATGGCTGTTTACGATTGCCAAGAATACGTATTATACCTTCTATAAACGGCAAAAAATTTATGCAAGTGGAGAAGTTTCAGAGAATGTCGAAGATGTGCAGATTGATTTTGCGGAGCGGTTTGCAAAAGAAGAAGACGTTTTCCTCATTCATCAATTTCTTCACGATATGAAGGAACCATACAAAGAAGTATTTAGTTTACGGGTATTTGGAGAGTTGCCGTTTGAGAAGATTGGGATGTTGTTTGGGAAAAGTCCCGGCTGGGTAAGGGTAACTTTTTACAGGGCGAAAAAGCAAATATTAGAATATATGGAGGCGATGGAGTATGAAAAAAATTAGCTGCGATATTATCAAAGATGTTCTTCCTCTTTACTTAGATGGCATTGTGAGCGAAGATACCAAAGAAATGGTGGAAGAGCATTTGAGTTCCTGCGATTCTTGCAGAAAGGAAGCGGAATTATTAAAGCAGAATCTTGTGTTACCGTCAATGCAAAATATTCAGCTTTCGGAAGTAAGGGTATTAAAAAAATTGAAGTCCAAATTTCGAAAAAAGAATACAATTATTTTTGTAAGTTCTGTCATAATCATCATTCTTCTTGCAATCAGTCTGCATTCCTATGCGATTTTATCGGAAACGTGTATTCCGTATGATGATGAATTTATGAGAATCACAGAGACGGATGGGAAGCTTTATGCAACGTATCGGGGGGGAAACCTGGGAGGAACGGTGTCACTTGCGCCATCTACAGTCACGTTGGAGGGAAGTGAAAAAAATATAGCTGTTTTTTACTATTACGAAACACCGTGGTCAAAATACATTCAGCCCATTTTTGAGAAGGATGATTATGAGAGTACGTTTTGTTTAGGAGATAGGGAAGAGATTGACCAGATATATTATGGTGAATTTGAATTGGATGGCTCGATGCAGGACTACGCCAGTATTGCTGAAAATGCAGAATTAATATGGGATAACTGATATGAGAAAATCAATATACACAGGTGGGCTATTATATTCCAACAGGAGAATCTGAAGAAAAGATGAATAGACAGATCAGAGAACAGGCGGAAGTATTTGATACGACGGTATTTGCCTTGGATAAGAAAAATGCAAGGGCTTTTTCCCGAACCATTACAATCTACGGAAATGAGAAAGTGAAAAAGTGTTTGAAAGCTGACTGGAATATCACAGAAGGAACTGTAAAATCCTTCTTCTCCGGAGCGACGACATTTCTCTTTGAACCTTTTGAAAATGCGGATGCAAAATTGTTGGTATCTCGATTAAGCACCGGAAGATTTGTATAAGATAGTTTATCCGGGAATGGTTACATATTCCGGTTCTTTTCGCAATGAGCCAACAATGAGCTCTGTTCAACTGTCTGAAAAAGCGTTACAATCATTTCATAAAGACAGGGAGGTGTTCCATGGAGCAGAAAGAACAAACAAAGTGCATAAGTTCAGATGGAATGCAGAAAATGTACGGTGCTATCAACGCCGATCTCATGACTGTAGAAGAACTTCCTCAGAAGTTGGAAGCTGGATATAAGGATATGGAAAACGGAAGGGTACGGGAGGCATCGGAAGCCTTTGCAGAATTTCGACAGCAGCATGAAACCAGATAAATGTGAAAGGTGGAAGAAGATTGCTGGTATCACAAAAGAGAAATTTATGGACTATTTAGAAGAAAATGGTGTTTCTTATGGGAATAGAAGAAAAAGTTCTAAAATGTTAACAAATGCATAAAAAATAAGGGATACACATAGAATAAAACAGGTATGATTTGTCCTTGACAAAAGGATTTGTTGAGGATATACTGTACCTAGTGATCGCACTACGGAAACTTGAGAAGCCCGTAGTCCGGAAGGCTCCTGCGGGGGCCTTTCGTTATTTTCAGGGAAGTACAAAGGCGGCGGGAAAATGAAAAAAAAAGGATTTTTAACATATGATGAGCAGATTGCCTTTTTAAAAGAGAAAAAGAATCTGGAAATACAGGATGAAGAATATGCTAAAAAGATATTGTTTAAAACAGGATATTTCCCATTGATTAACGGTTATAAAGAGGCATATAAAAATCCAGTAACGAACCAATTTCAAGATGGTATTACTTTTGAAGATATTTATGAATTGTATCAATTTGATAATGATTTGCGAAGTATTTTCATAAAGTATATTTTAATGGTGGAGAGGAATATTAAGTCTTCTTTATCGTATCATTTTTGTCTTACATATGGTGATATGCAGGATGATTATCTGGATATTAACCATTATGATTATTCAGGTAAGAAAAAGATTGTGATTCAAAATATGTTGAAAATCATGAAAGGCCAGATTAGAAACGATAGTGATTATGTGTACATCCGCCATTACATGAAAAAATATAAGTATGTACCGTTGTGGGTGCTGTTTAATGTGTTGACGATTGGACAATTATCTAAAATATACAGTTGTCAGAAAGGTCGGGTACAGATACAGGTTTGTCAAGATTTTGGACCGATTAAAATCAATGAGATGACCAAAATGTTAGCAGTCATGACAAAGTTCAGAAATGTGTGCGCTCATAATGATCGTCTGTTTGATTTTCGTACAAAGGATGCTCTATGTGATATGAAGATTCATGAAAGACTTTCCCTACCAAGAGAGTATGGACGATATGTGTATGGAAAAAATGACTTGTTTGCACAGTTGATTATCTTGAAACTTTTGTTGCCGGAAGATGAGTTTAACACACTTTTCCATGAATTAAAAGTATGTTTCCGAAAGCATCCAGTACATAAAGAAGTCCTGGGGAAAATGGGATTTCCAACGAAATGGGAGAAAATCGGAAGGATAAAAAAATTTGCGAAAACAGAATTAAAATAATAAAGAAAATATGAATCTCTTTTAAGTCTTACGATTAGTATTGAAATATTATAGATGTGAATAGAGGAATTGTCAATTTTCTAAAATGCCTATTTACAATATATCGAAGAAAAGTATAATGAGAATAAGGTTACAGGCTGTGGAGGTGACATATGAAACGAGAATTAGGAATTGCCAGATGCGGTCTTGCGTGCTGTTTATGTTCAGAAAATGTGAAATGTAATGGCTGTGGCTCAAATGGGTGTCCAGATAATGATTCTTGCGAGAATAAAAAATGTTCGAGTGCAAAAGAATTGACACATTGTTATAAATGTAAAGAAAATTGCAAAAAAGGATTATTGAGCAAAATTAAGCCATATACATTTACCTTATTCGCTAAAAAATATGGAGAAGAAAATCTATTAGACTGTTTAGAGAAAAATGAGAAAAATGGAATTGTTTATCATCGAGATGGCATAAACGGAGATTATGATGAATTCGATGATATAGAAGAACTTATGAAATTCATTATGACAGGAGAACGATAACTTGGAATTTGAAGGATGGTGTTAGAATTGGCAAGCAAAATATCCAACTGGGTATAATTACTTATTCTAAGGTTTTTTATGATGGAGAATAGAGAGAGGGAAAGCAATCAATAAGGAAATTTTCACTCTCTCTGATTATGATTTTCATTATAATAGGCTTGTCAAGTTTTTTGTGTAAGTTTTAAGAAAAATTTGATGTGGAGAGGAACCTCCCATTTTGAGTTGCAAGTGCTTTTTTGAATTATAATAAAGAATTCAAATTTTCTAAAATAGAATTTTTGAAAAAAGTGATTTCATCATTATTAGGTTTATTTATAGAACTAAACATTTTTTCTTTAGGATACCACCATACAGGTCCATTTCCTTTATTATTACCATAAATACCTAAGTCATTTGTTTTTCGAGGGAAAAGATGCCAATGCATGTGGGCATCTCCATTTCCAAGTAATTCATAATTCATTTTTTCTGCATTAGTTGCCTTTTGTACTGCCTCAGCAACAATAGACATTTCTTCTAAGAATTTTAATTTGGTTGTATGATTGAGATAATAAAGTTCTGATACATGTTCCTTAAATAGAAAAAGTGTATAGCCTTTAAAAAATTGATGATCTCCAAGGACTACATATCCGGTTTCCAATTCTTTGATGAAATAAGGATTAGTTCCTTGCTTTATCATAGAAATTCTTTCACATATTAAACACATAAGAAATCCTTTCGATTTTTTATTATTCATTATACATCGTTTTCAAAGAAAGTCAAATCTCAAAAGAATATCCCCCCAATTTTGTGAAAGGGGCTGCTACGCTAAGCAATTAGTGCGCAGTTCCTTTTCTGTAACTTTTTTGATTAGACGACAGAAGGTGAGTCATAATCTCACATAAGTTTAGTTGTACAGCAAACCCGTTTGAATGAATGGGCTGATCTGGTTAGAGACTGTTAAAATTGCCCACAGGGTATGAAAATTGATGAATAGTGTCAACTACATGACATTACGAAAGCAAGCTATTATTGGAGACTACGAAAAGTATGGGAGGCATTCTTAGCAACTGCCGACAACACATCAGCTTTTGTAGAAGTTTCTCCATCTTTTCTGATTTTTAGAATGAGACAAGTTTCTGGGTGCATAGAATCTCAAATAGGAAGGGGGTTATGCTTTTGGCTGGTACAACTTTGCAAGAATTGCAGCGAGTGAATATGAAAGAAGCAAATCTGGATGAGCTTGTGGATGTTAGTGAAATCGAGATTGATACGAAACAGTCAGTACAAAAACGAGTGAAAGAATATGTGGAGCAGGTACATAACCCGTATCTTGTCCGGGTGGGAGAGTATGTTGTGAAAATCGGATATTCCGACTGTAAAGAGACTTTGAATGACCGGATGAAACAGTATATTTCAAAAATTGCGGAAACGAAATATTAAGGTTGGATTTACTCTTTCCAAAATCAGGAGGAAGCAAAATGCAGAAAAATGTATGTTATCATACTGCAATTTATCTTCGTTTATCGAGGGATGATGAAGATATTGATGGCAGTACAAAAAGAGAAAGCGACAGTATTTCATCCCAGCGCGAACTGGCACGTTCCTTTGTAAGAGAACAGCCGGACATGGAGTTATTCGATATTTATATGGATGATGGATATTCGGGAGCGAACTTTGACCGACCGGATTTTAAAAGAATGATGGCGGACATTGAAGCCGGGAATGTAAATTGTGTTGTTGTAAAAGATTTATCCAGATTTGGACGAGATTATATTGAAGCCGGGCGGTTCATTCAAAAGACCTTCCCGGCTTTTTCTGTGCGTTTTATTGCGCTCACAGACCATTATGACAGTCTGACTGCGGACCAGAGTACTACATCTTTGGTCATTCCGGTAAAGAACTTTGTGAATGATTCTTACTGTCAGGATATTTCGGAAAAGGTAAAATCACATCAGAAAATAAAACGGGAGAAAGGAAAGTTTATCGGGGCCTTTGCAGCCTATGGATATCAGAAAGACCATGAGGATAAAAATAAGCTGGTTATAGATGAATATGCGGCAAAAATTGTGAAAAATATTTTTGCATGGAAGCTGGACGGCATGAGCAACCTTGCCATTGCCAACCGGTTGAATGAGAATGGAATCTTTTCTCCATTGGAATACAAGAAATCCCACGGAGAAAATTATGCCACAGGGTTTCATGCAGGAATCGTGTCCAAATGGTCTGCGGTAGCAATCAAGCGCATTTTGACCAATGAGATTTATACCGGGACGATGGTACAGGGAAAGCGGGAGAAAATCAACTATAAGGTCGGTAAGATTTTAGAAAAACCAGAGTCGGAATGGTTTAAGGCAGAGGGAACTCATGAAGCAATTGTTTCCAAAGAGGATTACCAAAATGTACAAAGACTTTTAAAAATAGATACCAGAGCCGGAAAAGGAAAAGAAAAAGCGCATATGTTTTCGGGACTCCTGTTTTGCGGAGACTGTAAAGTGCCGATGATTCGGCGAATGAATCGATATAAGGGAACGGAAAAGATATATTATATCTGTTCTACGAGAAATCGGAGTGAGGGTTGCAGCAGACATAGTATTTCAGAAGAGGATTTGAAAAAAGTGGTGTTCCAGATTATACAGTCACAGGTTGCATTGCTGATTGATGTAAACTGTCAGATGCAGTATCTTCAGACAAAGGAAATGAACTTTGAGGATGTGGTTGGATTTGACAAAGAGATTACACGATTAAGGAATGAGCAGGAAAAGTATCTGGAGCTGCGAGCAGGACTTTATGAAGATTTGAAAATGGGGGTAATCACCCAGGCAGATTTTAAGAACTTTAGTGCAATTTATGAAAAGCAATACATAGAAACAGAGCAGGCGCTTACAAAGCAGGAGGAGATGTTAAAAAGGCTGTTTTACAATGGAGTGCAGTGCGGCATCAAGCTAGAGCGGCTAAAAGAGACGATGCAGATTACGACGTTAGACCGGGATACCCTGCTGGCTTTTGTGGAGCGGATAGAAGTTTATGAAGAAAAAAGGGTTTTCATACAGTTTTGTCATCAGGAAGAAATAGAAAAGATGTTGGTACTGTCCGAATTTCTTTTATCAAAACCAGATGTGAGGAAGGAGGTCATGTAAATGGCAAGAACGTCGAAACGCAAGGTTTGGCTGGAAAGTCAGGCGATTCAGAAACAGAAAAAGGAGAAAACGTATGTAGCAGGTATTTATGCAAGGCTGTCTGTGAATCATCATGAGGGAAAAGAGGTATCCATTGAAACCCAGATTGAGATGGGGAAGGAGTTTTTAAAGGCCCACAGAGAGATTTTATTGTATGACTGTTATTCTGATCTGGGGGCTACGGGAACAAATTTTCAGAGAGAAGATTTTGAACGGTTAATGCAGGATGTGAGAGATGGATGGATAAACTGTGTAATCGTAAAAGATTTTTCACGATTCGGAAGAAATTATATTGAGACAGGAAATTTTGTGGAGAAGATTTTTCCTTTCATGGGTGTTCGGTTTATTGCCATTACAGATCAGTATGACAGTATCAAACAGACGGACTGCAATGAAGCGCTTTCTATGCATCTGAAAAATATTGCAAATGAACTGTATGCAAGGGATATCGCAGAAAAGGTCACGGCCAGTAAACAGGCGAAGATGAGGCAGGGAGAGTATCTGGGCAGCATTCCGCCTTATGGTTTTAAAATCGAAAAGAGAGACGGGAAACGAACCTTGGTACGGGAACCAGTGACCAGTGAGATAGTCAAGGAGATTTTTGCCCTCTATGATTCCGGCGAGACATTTGTTTCTCTTGTAAAGTGGCTGTATGAACAAAAGATTCATCGTCCAAGCGATTACAAAAAATACAAAACGGTTTATCAGCAGGATGGACAGAAACTAAGACAGTGGGGAAGAGAATCTATCCGGTTTCTATTAACCAGTGCTGTCTATATAGGGAATCTTGTGCACTCCGGCAAGCACATGAAAGAACCGATTACAGCGGAACATACCCATGAGGCTCTGGTTTCGGAAGAAGTGTTTTATCGTGTATGGGAAAGAATAGAGGGAAACATCAAAATCCAAAAACACAGACCACTTAGAAAGGATACGATGGAAGATATTTTCCGGGGGATTTTATATTGCGGTGAGTGCGGGCAGAAATTAAGCCGGATGGTAACGGAGCGAAAGGTTGCTTATACCGAAATGAGAACATTCGTGTTTTATGGCTGCCCCAATAGAAAGCGAATTGATGAAGAAAAATGTAAGAGTGAACATATCACATTTCTTCAGCTTCAGAAAGTAATCCTTCATTTATTGAAAAATGAGTTCCTTCTGAGCGGTGCACAGATGAAAAAACTTACGGATTTTAATAAAGCGGCTGGAGAAAAACGAAAAGAGCAGATACAGAAAACACAGAATGAATTGCAAAAATCAGTGGATAGCACAGACATGAAGATTAGTTGCTGCTATCTGGAATATCGAAACGGAAGTATTTCACAGGCACAATTTCTGGAAACAAAGAAGAAACTGGAAGAAAAAAAGGAACAGAATCGGCAGATATTACGGGATTTGCATACAGAATATTCTTCGATGGACCGGCTGGTAGATAAGCAGAATCAATTTCTTCGTACTGTTTTGAAGTACCAAAGCTGTGCCGAACTGAATGCAGAACTGGTACAAAACCTGATAGAAAAAATTTATGTGTATCGTGGGAAACGGGTAGAGATTATCTGGAAATGGAAGGATGAATTCTTAGGAGGAACGTGTGATGAAAAATAAAATGAAGATAGCAATGTATCTGCGATTGTCCAAGGAAGATGATGGGAATGCACAGGAAAGCAGCAGTATTTCTTATCAGCGTTTCTTGCTAAAAGGATATATCCAGCGGAATTTTGAGGATTACGAGATTTTAGAATTTGCAGATGATGGCTACAGCGGAACCAGTATGGACAGACCGGGAATGCAAGAATTACTAGCCTCTGTGCGGCAGAAAAAAATAAATTGCATTATTGTAAAGGACTTTTCACGTTTTGCCAGGGACTATGTAGAAACAGGTTCCTATGTAGAACAGATTTTTCCATTTTTAGGAATCCGCTTTATTTCTGTGAATGACCATTATGACAGCGAAGCGGCCCATAAAAAAACGATTGGTATGAATCTGGCATTTAAAACGCTAATCAATGATCTCTATTCCAAGGATTTATCGGTAAAGGTAACCTCTTCCCTGCATTCTAAAAAAGGACGGGGGATTTATTGCAGTGGGAACTGTCCCTTTGGATATCGCAAGAAAGCAGATGATAGAAATCAAGTAGAGATTGTGGAAGAAGAGGCAGAAGTTATTCGGGAAATTTTTCGACTGACGTTAGAGGGCTATACGTCTGTGGACATCGCAAAAAAGTTTCACCAGGAAAAGATAAAAACACCTGTGGAATATCTGATAGAGAGAGGGGCAACACACCGGAAACCTGTAGGCAGGAACTTTTCATGGCAGCATACAACAATTTGTGCGATACTGAAAAATCATTTTTATGTGGGGGATATGGTATATGGAAAATATAAGAAGGACACGGTTGGAGGGAAAAACCACTTAAAGCCAAGAAGTGAATGGAAGATTACCTATCATCATCATGAATCAATCATTGAACGGGAGATTTTTGAGGCAGTACAGCAGACAAGGGGAACAGCAAAGCCTTATCAACCACGAAAAGCACATAGTCTGATGGGAAAGCTTGTATGCGGAGAGTGCGGCAAGGCTTTGCGCTATCGTAAAGTAAAAAATCCTTATTTTTATTGCAATGAGCGTTATACGACAGGCAATGAGAAATGCGTAATCCAAGTGAACGTCTTCTTTTTAGAACAGGTTCTCTTATCTGCCTTGCAAAAGGAAATCCACAGGCAGATGGACTTGGAAGAAATGTGGAGTCAGTATCAGGAGGTGCAGAAAGGGAAGTATCCTGTGAAACTGGAACAGTTGCAGAAGACCAAAAAAGGTTTGGATGCTGTGGGAAAGGAGCAAATCACACTTTATGAGCGATATGGAAAGCGGGAAATCTCAAAGGAAGAATATATAGAGTTAAGGGAGAAATTGCAGAAAAAGGAAGATTCTATAAAAAGTGAAATTCAAAAACAGGAGATGCGATTGGCAGAGACAGAGATTCATGCAGATTTGCCGGATGCCCATATCCTTTGGAAAGAATGTAAGATTAATGAACTGAATCAAGAAGCAGTAGATACTTTCATAAAAAAAGTGAAAGTGTGGAATGAACAGCATATGGAAATTATCTGGAATTTTAGCAATAGAAAAGAATAAAATTCACTTGACAAAATGCCAAAAGTGTTTAAAATGTACTTATACATCAAGTACAATTTAACCCGAGGTGAGGATATGGAAATTATCATCAGTAATAATGCTAACAAGCCCATATATGAACAGATAACATTCCAAATTAAAGCAATGATTATGAGTGAAGAACTGAAGGCAGGAGATAATCTTCCTTCCATGAGAGCTTTGGCAAAATCGCTTCATGTGAGTGTTATCACAGTTCAAAAGGCTTATGAAGACTTACAGCGTGACGGTTTTATTGAAACCACAATAGGAAGAGGAAGTTTTGTATCTGCTCAAAATAAAGAATTTTATCAAGAAGAGCAGCAACGTATTGCAGAAGAGCATTTACAAATTGCCGCAGAAATAGGGCGTACAAACAATATTTCACTTTCTAAACTACAAGAATTACTTGCACTTTTTTATACGGAGGACGAATAATATGGATTATGCTTTAAAATTACAAAAAGTATGTAAGCAATATAATGGTTCAGACTTTGCTCTAGATAAAGTTACGTTTGCTTTGCCAGCTGGTACAGTTATGGGCTTTGTAGGGGAAAACGGTGCGGGAAAAACAACAACAATCGGCTGCATTCTGAATACGCTCAAAAAAGATAAGGGGTCGATAGAGATTTTCGGAAAAGAAATGCAAGATGATGATACACATATACGGGAAAAGATAGGTGTTGTGTATGATGGCGATAATTTTCCTGATTATCTGTCAGCAAAACAACTTTCAAATATTATGGCAGGTATTTATAAACAATGGGATATGGCCTTGTTTAACGAATATTTAGAAAAATTCTCTTTAAAAAGCAACCAAAAAATTTCAAAATATTCTAAGGGTATGACAATGAAACTGGCAATCGCTGTTGCATTGTCCCACCACCCCGACTTGCTTATTCTTGACGAAGCAACCAGCGGATTAGACCCTGTAATGCGTGAAGAAATGTTAGACATTTTTTTGGATTTTGTAGAAAATGAAAAGCATTCAATACTTTTATCTTCTCACATTACCAGCGACTTAGAGCAAATTGCTGATTATATTACTTTCATTCATAAAGGCAGGATTATTCTAACAGAGACAAAAGATAATCTTATTTATCATTATGCAATTTTAAGATGTTCTGACAAGAATTTTTTATCTTTGGATAAGGAAGACATAGTGGCTTACCGTAAAAAAGATTATCAGATAGATGTTTTAGTGTCTGATATTGAAAAGGCCAGAAGAAAATATCCTAAAATTATTATTGACCATACAACGATTGATGAAATCATGTTGCTGTTAGTAAAGGGGGGAAAGTGATGAAAGGACTTTTAAAAAATAATTTTATGGGAGTGATGGAAAATATAAAAATTTTATTCCCTCTTTCGATTATCTTAGGTATTATTGTTTCAGTTACAGGTGATGCTTCTTTGTTAAGTATTTATTCCCTATCTGTTACCCCGATACTTTCAATATTAGCCGTATTGTGTTTGAGGAAAGAAACTTTATCAAAATGGTATAAATACAAGATTTCATTGCCAGTGAAACGGAATAAGATTGTTCAAAGTTACTATATTAGTCAATTATGTTGGTGTATAGGAGGCATGGCAATCGTAACAGTCTTTATGCTTCTTACGGTTATTATTCACGGCAATCAGTATTTTTATTATGGCTTTCGAGATGCGATTACACTTATTTTGGGCGGTGGTATTTTAGCGCTTTTTATCGGCTCCATTTTTTATCCACTTTATTACTTTTTAGGCTTGGAAAAAATTGAAATTACAGCAATCATAAGTTTGGTTATATCCGTTGCTATTATTATTGGAATAAGCTTGCTCATCAATATATTGCTTCATGGAGATGTGTCTGATACAACATACTATATAAGTTTAATAGTGATTGTAATTATTACCTGTATCTCCTTTGCGTGTTCCTATCTATTATCAGCATTCATATTTTATTCAAAAGAATTTTGAATGTGCTGTTAAGGGAAAGCATATTACTAAGTCCGTTTTAGAACACCAGAAGGGCCCTTTCAGCAAAGATGAGGGGGGAGGAAGGAGTCAGAGATGTAACAACACAACCCACATATAAAGTGTTTGCTGTAATATCAAAACACTATACAGATTAGAAATATACAAATATTGTGAAAATGGATAAAAGTATTGATTGGAAAGGATGCTGCTTCTCAGAAACGATAGAAAACCTGATACTGCTTTTCGTAACAGTATCAGGTTTTTTCAGGTTTGGGGGATGTTATTTAAAAAAGAAAGTTTCCGCCTTTACGTAATAAGAGAAACTCAAATATCTTTTTCCCCGTAAAGTTTTGAATATATTCCGTCCATCTTTTCTACCGCTTCTTTTATCTCACTCTGTAATTCTGCATATATTTTATAATCTTCCTTAGCCATTTTCTCCGCATGCTTTATTTCTCCATTTTTATCAAGTGAATATTCTCCAATTTGAGGAGAAGTTCCATCTACCATATAATTTCCTCTTGAGATATTTAATGTTGTAAATTCATTCGTTTTCCGTATTGTCACGTCTGTCTTTTTCGGCTCTGATAAATCAGAATCTTTTTTTACATATCTTCCTACTACAAATTTCTCACTTGAATCTAATTCCTGATTCCATTTCCATATAGCAGGTCTGTCAAATAAATATCATATTTGAAATCACCTTCCTCTAAACAATAATTATTTCCCTTCTTTTCAAACCCTAGTTCGTTTAAATTGCTTTCCATAGTATGAACAATATTGTTCTGTTTGACATTTTGAATACCAAAATATGATATACCTACGAGAAGAATTGCTGCTATGATGGCTGTTCCTATCTTAAATGTTTTTAAATGTCTTACCTTTTTATCAATTTGCTGCACTATTTCAAAATTATCTCTTAACATAGCGTCTAACGAAACTCCAGTCGTATCGCTAATCCTGACTAAAGTTTGTAAATCAGGAAAGCTCTTTTCTTTTTCCCAGTTTGAAATTGTTTGCCTTGTGACATGAAAATATTGTGCGAATTCTTCTTGTGACATTTTTTTCTCTTCTCTTAATCTTAAAATCGTTTCTCCTATCTTCATCTGTTTGTCCTCCTCATCTACTTTGATAATTCTATTTTAACAGAAAGCACCATAAAGACTAGCAAATTCTATTTACAACTTCAGTTTTCAGCGCAAATTATTTTTACGTCAACTAATTTGGCGGCACCTTCACTTTTATTTCGGGAACATACATACAATAAGACATTTTCCGGATAGATACACGTTCAAATATCAGTAGCGTTCTAAAAAGATTCTAATGTCCTGATTTTTCAAATGTAATTCTACATAGATTACACTTTTTAAAAAAGTTCTTTTCCTCCCGCTTGTTTTTTCGTATCTTCCAATTGGGGTTAGTGAAAAGGGAAGAAATCCCATTTGCACTTATTTATCCTATTCTTCTAAGTATTTGAGACATTTATGGAACACACAGACAGAATTTTGCAGAAGAACCCTTGAAAATCCTGATAACATCGTGAAAAAAATAGAAGAAAACTATCTGCAACTACTTGACACAAGAGGGCGCCTGCCCTCACAGGGATTTTGACAGCCGGATTCTGGCTTTTGAGGATTTCGTCCATGGCCGTTCTCTTCCCTATGATGATAATGGACACGGCACACATGTACTGGGGATTCTGGGCGGCAGCGGGAGAGCGTCCAACGGAAAATTCCGCGGCGCAGCCCCCGGCTGCGGTCTGATTCCTCTAAAGGTACTGGATAAAAATGGAAACGGAAGTCAGGAAACCGTTATCGAAGCCATGCAGTGGATTTTAAAATACCGTGAAAAATATCATATCCGCATTGTAAATATTTCTGTGGGAACTACCCGCAGGGAGGGGCATGAACAACTGATTGAGGCTGTGGAGGAGGCTTGGGACGCGGGATTGATTGTGGTGGCAGCAGCAGGAAATCAGGGACCGGGGCAGGGCAGTGTCACCGCCCCCGGCTGCAGCCGGAAGATTATTACGGTAGGCTCCTCGGATATGATAGTCCATAATCTGGGACTTTCCGGACGGGGACCTACCAAAGACTGTGTAAGCAAACCGGATATTGTAGCGCCAGGCAATGCAGTAACCTCTTGTGCTAATTTCCCTGCAGCCTTTCCCTATACAGTAAAAAGCGGCACCTCCATGTCCACGCCTCTGGTTTCCGGCGGGATTGCCCTCTTTTTGGAACTGCACCCGGAATCTACCAATCTGGACATCAAAAAACGGCTCAGAAGCACTGCCATAGATTTGGGCTACCCTCACAACCTGCAGGGATGGGGACTTTTCCGACTGAAAAATTTTCTGGAGGGAAAATGAAAAACAGACTTGACATTCCGATTGTGATTGTATACAATGATACAAATGCTTTATTAATGCATAGTATTAAGTCGATAAACAAGGAGTGAGTACCATGATAAACAGAGCTGTCAGAATGAATTATCACACAAATTTACTGGAACTGGAAGAACACATGTATCCCCTGGTGGATGTAGAAACTCCCAATGTGTTCCATAACCTGTTTCCCTATTCTGAAGTTCCCAAAATTGCGTTCAATGACCGTATTGTTCCCCATCATATGCCGGATGATATCTGGATTACAGATACGACCTTCCGGGACGGTCAGCAGTCCAGAGCTCCCTATACCGCAGAGCAGATTGTGCGCATTTACGAGTATCTTCATCGTCTGGGCGGTCCGAACGGAAAAATCCGCCAGAGTGAATTTTTTCTTTACAGTAAAAAAGACCGGGACGCGGTAGATAAATGTATGGAAAAAGGGTATTCATTCCCGGAAATTACCGGCTGGATTCGGGCCAGTAAAAAGGATTTTGAACTGGTAAAAGAACTGGGATTAAAGGAATGTGGAATTCTGGTGAGCTGTTCAGACTACCATATTTTTTACAAAATGAAAATGACACGGCGAGAGGCCATGGAACATTACCTCAGTGTTATCCGGGACTGTCTGGAAATCGGTATCAGCCCCAGATGCCACCTGGAAGATATTACGAGGGCTGATATCTACGGCTATGTAATTCCTTTCTGCATGGAGCTGACGAGACTTATGGAAGAATATTCCATTCCCATTAAGGTTCGCTGCTGTGATACCATGGGCTACGGGGTCAATTATCCCGGCGCTGTGATACCGCGTTCTATTCCCGGTATCATTTACGGAATTATGACGCATGCCGGTTTTCCTTCGGAACTCATTGAGTTTCATGGGCACAATGACTTTTACAAAGCCGTGAGCAATTCCACTACAGCCTGGCTGTACGGCGCCAGCGGAGTAAACTGTTCTCTTTTTGGCATCGGGGAGCGGACAGGAAATACGCCGCTTGAGGCCATGGTTTTTGAGTATGCCCAGTTAAAAGGTACTTTAGACGGCATGGACACCACCGTCATTACCGAACTGGCTGAATATTACGAAAAGGAATTGGGATACCACATTCCGCCTCAGACACCTTTTGTAGGTTCTTCCTTTAATGTGACGAGAGCCGGAATTCATGCAGATGGCCTCTTGAAAAATGAAGAGATTTATAATATCTTTGATACAGAGAAATTTTTAAAGAAAGCACCTCAGGTAGCTGTTTCCAATACTTCCGGCCTGGCTGGCATTGCCCACTGGATAAACAACCATTTCCACCTGACCGGAGAAAAGCAGATTGACAAAAACAGTGAACTGGCTGTGATGGTAAAGGCCTGGGTGGATAAACAATATGAAGAAGGAAGAGTCACAGTTCTTACAGACGAAGAACTTCTGGCAGTGATCGCCGAAAGCTGCAACCGTCTGCAGATGGAACTGTGATAAGAAGGTGTAAAGCAATATGGCAGCAATATCTTTAAGAGGAAAAGTATTTGACAAAATCCGGGAGGATATTTTAAAAGGCAGGTATAAAAAGGGCGACGAGCTGGTGGAATGTACCATTGGAAAGGAACTGGGGGTCAGCCGTACGCCTGTCCGGGAGGCTATCCGCCAGCTGGAACTGGAAGGACTGGTACAGCTGATACCAAATAAAGGAGCCTTTGTCACCGGAATTTCCTCAAAAGACGTTATGGATATGTATCAAATCCGGGCAAAGCTGGAAGGACTGTGTGCAGCCATGGCGGCAGAGAACATTACCAAAGAACAGTTGGAAGAAATGGAAGAGGCGGTATATCTATCAGATTTCCACGCAGACAAGGGCAATTACGAACAGGTCTGCCAGCAGGACGGCAGGTTTCATCAGCTTTTATATCAGGCATCAGGAAGCCGGATTCTGGCGCATACCCTTTCCGATTTTCACGAATATCTGCAGAGAGTCCGAATGGCTTCTGTGAAGTTCCGTATGCGCGCCCGCCCTTCAAACAGCGAACACAAAACCATTTTAGAAGCCATTCGGACAAAAGATACAAAAAGGGCCGAGGAGGCTGCTTATCTGCATATCCGCAACACCATGGAAAACCTGAAGAATTTTGATATGGAAAAAGTTTTAAGGGAAGAAATCAAATAAGAGAAAAGGAGCGTAACCACTATGGGAAAAATAGCAATGACCACACCTTTGGTAGAAATGGATGGAGATGAAATGACCCGAATCCTCTGGAAAATCATCAAAGAGGAATTACTGGAGCCTTTTGTGGATTTGAAAACCGAGTATTATGACTTGGGCCTTACATACCGCAATGAAACCAATGACGCGGTAACAGTAGACGCAGCAAACGCAGTGAAAAAATACAAGGTTGGGGTAAAATGCGCGACGATTACCCCTAATGCAGCCCGTATGGAAGAATATCACTTAAAAGAAATGTACAAAAGTCCCAACGGAACCATTCGTTCTATGCTGGACGGCACTGTGTTCCGCGCGCCCATCGTTGTAAAAGGCATTGAACCCTGTGTGAAAAACTGGAAGAAGCCTATTACCCTGGCCAGACATGCCTATGGGGATGTGTACAAGAATACAGAAATGCGGATACCGGGCCCCGGCAAGGCAGAACTGGTCTTTACTGCTCAGGACGGCACCGAAACCCGGCAGATGATTCACGAATTTAAGGGCGCAGGTGTGCTGCAGGGTATGCACAATCTGGACGAGTCTATCGAAAGTTTTGCCAGAAGTTGTTTCTCTTATGCCCTGGATACTCAGCAGGATTTGTGGTTTGCCACTAAGGATACCATTTCCAAACAGTATGACCACACCTTTAAAGATATTTTCCAGGAAATCTATGATACTGAATATAAAGAAGCCTTTGAAAAAACAGGACTGACTTATTTCTATACCCTCATAGACGACGCAGTAGCCAGAGTGATGAAAGCAGAAGGCGGTTTTATCTGGGCCTGCAAAAATTATGACGGAGATGTTATGAGTGACATGGTTTCCTCTGCCTTTGGTTCTCTGGCTATGATGACTTCTGTGCTGGTATCGCCCAAGGGATATTTTGAATATGAGGCAGCGCACGGCACAGTACAGCGCCATTATTACAGACACTTAAAAGGGGAAGAAACCTCTACCAACTCGGTGGCAACGATTTTTGCCTGGAGCGGAGCTCTTAGAAAAAGAGGAGAACTGGATGACAACACGAAACTGCAGCATTTTGCAGACAAACTGGAAGCAGCTACAGTAAACGTCATTGAAAGCGGAAGAATGACCAAAGATTTGGCGCTGATTACCAGTATTCCTGCCCCTACGGTTTTGAACAGCCGGGACTTTATCTGTGAAATCCGAAAAGAGCTGGAAGCTGCACTTTAAATCTGCCTCTTTACGAAAAATTTTGAAAAATGGGAAGAGCCGCTTATTCAGCCAGCTCTTCCCATTTTTCATACAGCTTTTCCAGTTTTTCGGCAATTTCTGCCTTTTCTTTGGAAAGGCGGACACATTCTGCCACATTAGTGGCCACCTCCGGATTTGCCATTTCCTCATCAATTTCACTGTCTCTTTGCTCCAGTTCTTCAATGGCCTTTTCCGTTTTCTTTAAATCATTTTCCCGTTTCCGAAGACGGGCCTGCTCCTCTTTTTGCTGCTTCCAATCCATTTTCGTGGCAGATACGGTTTCTGTGTAAACTTCTTCCCGGACTTCGGGGGCATAGATGTCAGTCAGTTCTTCCTTTTTTTCCAGATAATAATCGTAATTGCCGATATAGTTTACCAGTTTGTGATTGGTCAAGTCCAGAATCCTGGTGGCTGTTTTATTGATAAAATAACGGTCATGGGACACATAGAGCACGGTACCTTCATAGTTATTTAAGGCTTCCTCCAGGATTTCTTTGGAAGTAATATCCAGATGGTTGGTAGGCTCATCCAGAATCAGGAAGTTGGCCTGGGAAAGCATAAGTTTGGCTAAAGACACACGCCCCCGTTCCCCGCCGCTTAAAGCAGAAATCGGCTTAAACACATCATCTCCGGTAAAGAGAAAGGCGGCCAGCAGGTTGCGGATTTCCGTATTCGTCAGCTTTGGATAATCATCGGAAATTTCCTCAAAAATGGTTTTCTCCATGTGGAGTACATGGTGTTCCTGGTCGTAGTATCCGATATGTACTTTGCTGCCCAGGCGGAAGCTGCCGTTGTCCGCAGGAATCACCTGATTTAAAATTTTTAAAATCGTGGTTTTTCCCGTCCCGTTGCTTCCGATAATAGCCACCCGCTCACCCCGCTTAATCTGAAAGTTTAAATCCTCAAAAAGCGGGAGAGAGGGAAAGGACTTGGTAAGGTGTTCTACAGTCAGCACATCGTTGCCGCTTATCACCCGAGGCTTTAAAGTAATCCGCATGGAATCGTCCACTTCCACAGGCTTTTCCAATACTTCTATTTTATCCAGCATTTTTTCCCGGCTTTCTGCCCGCCGTATGGATTTTTCCCGGTTAAAAGACTTTAATTTGGCAATGACGGCTTCCTGGTGTTTGATTTCCTGCTGCTGGTTTAAGTAAGCCTGATACGCGGCTCTTCGAAGCATAGCCTTTTTTTCACTGTAGGCGCTGTAGTTTCCTGTAAAAGACGTAACTTTTGTATTGTCAATTTCCACAATTTTCGTGGCGACCTTATCCAGGAAATAGCGGTCATGGGATACAATAAAGACAGCCCCCGGATAGTTCAAAAGATAGGTTTCCAGCCACGCAATGGAATCCATGTCCAAATGGTTGGTAGGCTCGTCCAGAAGGATGATATCCGGCTTGGATAAAAGAAGACGGCCAAGGGCCACACGGGTTTTCTGTCCCCCGGAAAGTGTGGAAATCATTTTGCCGAAATCTTCCTCTGCAAAGCCAAGTCCCTTTAAGACTCCGGTCAGTTCACTTTTGTAGGCATACCCGTTTTCCAGTTCAAACTCATGGGTCAGACGGGAATAGGCCTCCATAATCTTGTTCAATTCTTCTCCCTGGGTGTATTTCATCTCTTTCTCCAGCTGACGCATACGCACCTCCATATCCAGAATGTGCTGCTTTACCTGCAAAAGAGCGTCATAAATAGACAAGTCGCTGGTCAGCTCCTGGTGCTGAGCCAGATAGCCCATGGTTTTCCCTTTGGCTAAAATAACCTGCCCGCTGTCCGGGGGAAGTTCCCCCACAATGATTTTAAAAAGCGTGGATTTTCCTGCCCCGTTAATGCCCACCAAAGCGGCTTTTTCCCGCTCTTCAATATGGAAGCTGGCGTCTGCCAGCAGGGTAACGCCATCAAAAGATTTTTCTATATTCTGACATGCAAGTATCATGATAATTATCTCCTTTAAACTCCGTACAGCTACGAAAGCTGTCCTATTTATTATATCGAAAAATACAGGTTTGACAACAGAGAAACGAAAATTAATTGACTTTAATTTAACAATACACTATAATGGAGCGTAGAAATGTGTATTTTGAATACAGGAGGGTTGTTATGGAGGGAAAATCCATTTCAAAGGCAGTAATTAAAAGACTACCCCGATATTACAGATACTTAGGTGAGCTTATAGAAGAAGGCGTAGAACGAATATCCTCCAATGAGTTAAGCGAAAAGATGCGGGTAACCGCGTCTCAGATTCGTCAGGATTTGAATAATTTCGGCGGCTTCGGGCAACAGGGCTATGGATATAATGTTCCCTATTTATATGATGAAATCGGAAAAATTTTGGGACTGGACAAGACGTACCACATGATTATCATTGGTGCCGGTAATCTTGGACAGGCACTTGCCAACTATGTAAAATTTGAAAAAAGAGGCTTTAAAATTGTAGGTATCTTTGATGTGAATCCGGTACTGAAAGGAATTTCCATCAGAGGAAATGAAATCCGTATGATGGACGAGCTTCCAGAGTTTTTAAAAGAGCAGAATGTGGATATAGCCACGCTGACCCTGCCGAAAAACAACGCGGCAGAGACAGCTGATTTACTGGTAAAAAACGGAATTCGGGCTATCTGGAATTTTGCACATCTGGATTTGGATGTACCAGAGGATGTTATCGTAGAAAATGTACATCTTTCCGAAAGTTTAATGCGTCTGTCTTATAATCTGAATTGTTATGAAAACGAACATCCAAAAAAATAACAACGTAAAAAGCTGCTGTAAAATGTAAAAGAGATTTTGCGGCAGCCTTTTCGCTTTACGCAAGGAAAAAGGACGGGTGAAACATGGAGGAGATTGTAACCGGAAAGCAGATGAAGGAACTGGATGCCTACACCATAGAAACCATGGGAGTACCTTCTCTGGTACTTATGGAGCGGGCGGGACTGCAGGTCTTTGAGAGTATGAAAAAAGAGGGGCTTCCCCTTTCAAAAGTGCTGGTGCTGTGCGGTTCCGGAAATAACGGGGCGGACGGTGTGGTCATTGCCCGGCTTTTGTTTCTGGCAGGATATCAGGTACATGTCTGTATTTTGGGAAATCCGGAACATTTTACAAAAGAAATGAAAACGCAGATAGAAATTGGCAGAAATTATGGAATTTCCTTTGTCAAGACTTTCTGTGTACATGAATATACTACTATCGTGGATGCTCTTTTGGGTGTAGGGCTTTCCAGGGAAGTTTCGGGTCTTTACCGGGAAACCATAGAAAAACTACAGGATTTTTCAGGGAAAATCGCAGCCGTGGACATCCCTTCCGGTATTGACGCAGATACAGGAGCGGTATGGGGCTGTGCCGTCAGGGCAGACCTTACCGTTACCTTTGCCTATAAGAAAGCAGGACTCTGCCTGTATCCCGGTGCAGCCTATGCCGGAAAACTGCTTACGGCAGATGTGGGCATTTACCGCAAAGACAAAAGGTCTCCAGAGCTTTTTGCCTGTACGGACAGGGAACTTAAAAAACTCACCAGAAAACCGGACGGCAATAAGGGCAGCTTCGGCAAGGTCTTTCTGGCCGCAGGCAGCCGGGAAATTTTCGGCGCAGCGTATCTTAGCGGACAGGCTGCTCTGCGAAGCGGCGCAGGTATGCTGAAACTCTGTACGCCAAAAGAAAACAGGGGGTTGTTTACTTGCTTCCCTGAAGCCATGCTGGCACTTTATGAGGACGCTGCGGATATGGAAAACCTGGTGAGAGAAAACCTATGCTGGGCTGATGTGGCCGGCATTGGTCCCGGTCTTGGTACTTCTCCTCAGGCGGAAAGACTTTTAGAGACTCTTTTGAAATACGCAGACAAACCGCTGGTTATTGACGCAGATGGCCTGAATCTGCTAAAGGGTAAGGAAAAGCTTTTAAAAAGCTGTAAAGCTCCGGTGATACTGACCCCTCATCTGGGAGAATTTGCCCGCATGACGGGAATCTCTGTAAAAGAATGGAAGAAAAATCCTCTGACGATTACCAAAGAAACGGCAAAGAAACTGGGTGTCCTGCTGGTGTGCAAAGATGCCAGAACGATTATCAGCCGGGGAACAGAGGAAACCTGTATCAATCTGTGCGGCAATGACGGTATGGCGACAGCCGGAAGCGGAGATGTGCTCACCGGACTGATTCTGGGGCTTCTGGCTCAGGGACTTTCTCCATGGGAGGCAGCCTGCACAGGTGTTTATCTCCATGGAAAGGCAGGAGATTTGGCAGCAGAGAAAAAGGGCAGAGCCGCTATGCTGGCGGGTGATATTTTAGAAGCTGCAGGAGAGATTCTGAAGGAACTTTAACAGGAAAGAAGGACAATTATGAAGATACAGAAAAGAATCCAGGCAAACATCAACCTGGACGCCATTGCATATAATCTGGAAAACATAAAGAAAAACCTGCAAAAAGACACACAGATTATAGCTGTGCTGAAAGCGGATGGCTATGGGCACGGTGCCATACCCCTGGCAAAAGAAATCGAATCTTATCCCTATATCTGGGGAATTGCGGTTGCGACTGTGGACGAGGGTATGGAGCTGCGCCGGGCAGGGATTCAAAAGCCCATTCTTATTTTAGGCTATACTTACGAAGAAGATTACGACCGGATTGTACAGGAGGACTTCCGTCCCACAGTATTTAAGCTGTCTATGGCCGAAAAACTGTCACAGGCTGCAAAAAAAGCCGGAAAAACTTTGAAAATACATATTAAAATTGATACCGGCATGACTCGTATCGGGTATCGCAGTCCGCAGGAGGACATTCCGGAGATTGTAAAGATTTCCAAACTTCCCGGACTTGAAGCAGAGGGAATTTTTACTCATTTTGCCAGGGCAGATGAAAACGACGTTTCTCCGGCAGCCCGCCAGTTGGAAAAGTTTCTGGCATTTCTGACAGGACTTGAAAAGGCCGGAGTCACGTTTCCTCTGCGCCACTGTTCCAACAGTGCAGGCATTATCCGGATGCCGGACGCAAATCTGGACGCGGTCCGGGCCGGAGTCATCCTCTATGGCCTGTATCCTTCTGAGGAAGTAGAGAAAGAGCCGGTGCCTTTAAAAGCGGTCATGGAGTTAAAAAGCCATATTGCATACATAAAAACCGTAGAACCGGGAGTAGAAATCAGTTATGGCGGTACTTTTACCACAACAGAGCCCACAAAAGTGGCAACCATTCCCGTAGGATATGCAGACGGATATTCCAGAGGCCTGTCAAACAAAGGCAGTGTCCTTATCCGGGGCAGACGGGCGCCTATTTTGGGCAGAGTCTGTATGGACCAGTTTATGGTGGATGTAACCCATATTCCGGAGGCAGAAGAACTGGATGAGGTAACCCTTCTGGGAAAAGACGGAGAGGATTGTATTACCATGGAAGAACTGGGGAACCTTTCCGGCAGATTCAACTATGAATTTGCCTGCTGTATCAGCAAACGTGTTCCGAGAGTTTATTATAAAAACGGACAGGTACAGGAATAAGTTTAGATAATACATGAATACACACAAAGAAACTGGGAAGAATGATAAGCAGATATGAGAAAACAAATCGGAGTGTGAAATGTGTGGTTATCAAACGCGGAGATATTTATTATGCCGACCTGCGGCCTGTAGTAGGCAGCGAACAGGGCGGAATCAGACCGGTTCTGATTATACAGAATGATATCGGAAATAAACACAGCCCCACGGTTATATGTGCGGCGATTACTTCCAGAATGAACAAGGCCAAGCTGCCTACGCATATTGAAATTGACGCAGCTTCCTATGCCATTGTCAAAGATTCCGTTATCCTGCTGGAGCAGCTTAGAACCATTGACAAAAGGCGGTTAAAAGATAAGGTATGCCACCTGGATGCGGAGATTTTGCAGAAAGTAAATCATGCTCTCTGTATCAGCCTGGAGCTTCCTACATAGCCGGACCCCTGGTTTTTATGTGCGGAAATCTTGACTAACGAAAGGGAAAATGGTATTTTATTCATGGCACGGTTAAAACATCCGTGAGAAAACGGAAGAAGAAAGAAGGAATGAAAGAGATTTATGGACGATGGGGGCAGCCCTATATGGGCTCTTACAGTTTTTATTTTATTTATTATGATAAACGGAATCCTGTACGGCTTTGGTGCGGCAGTACAGAAAATCAGTGAAAATGAATTGGAAAAGCGGACCAAAGAAGAGGGAGACAAAAAAGCACAGTGGATTTTAAAAATTATGGAAAATCCCAGCCCGATTATCCATACCATACTCACCATTGCAACGCTGCTCAGTATTATGACGGGATATACAGCTATCCATTCTATTACCCCTTATGTGTTTCGATGGCTTACGGAACTGGAGGCTTTTTGGGGAGCGGGTGTGCCGAACTGGATTTTGAAAGATACGGCGCTGATTCTGGTTGTGATTTTTTCTCTGATTGTGCTGTTGTCTTTTGGTGTGATTTCTGCCAAGAAAGTATTTAACAGCAATCCCGACGCCTGGGTATACCGAACAGCCGGAATTGTAAAATTTCTGGTGACGCTTTTTAAACCTGTGACTTTTCTGATTATGAAATTGTCCAACGTGATTGTGCGCCTTTTCGGTGTGGACCCGCATAAGCAGGAGGATGATGTGACCGAGGAAGAGATTATTTCCATGGTAGATGACGCCCACGAACAGGGCATCATCGAAGAGAGCGAAGCGGAAATGATTCAGAATATCATGGAGTTTTCTGAAACGGAGGCTCAGGATATTATGACCCATCGAAAGAATATCCATGCCATAGAGGAGAATGTTCTGTTAAAAGACGCTCTGCTTTATATGCTGGAAAACAGCAATTCCCGGTATCCCGTATACCGGGAGGACATTGACGATATTGTGGGAATCCTGCATTTAAAGGACGCTATGAAGCAGGTGACTCTGGGGCATTGTGAGTCTATGCCAATCTGTACCATCCCCAATCTCATTCGGGAGGCTGCGTATATTCCGGAAACCAGAAATATCAGTGATTTATTCCAGCGTATGCAGGCAAAAAAAATGCACATGGTGATAGTTGTGGATGAATATGGACAAACCTCCGGTATTGTTACCATGGAAGACATTCTGGAGGAAATCGTGGGAAACATTCTGGATGAATATGATGAAGAAGAACATTTTATCCAGGTGCAGACCGATGATTCTCTCGTTATGGAGGGACGCACACCCTTGGAACAGGTAGATGAGGTGCTGGATTCCGATTTTGATGAGGAAGAGTTTGATACCTTAAACGGCTTTCTGACCTCTGTGCTGGGACACGTACCCAATATGGCCGAGGACAAGGAAATCAGAACAAACGGATATTTATTTACTATCCTTGGGGTAGAAAATAATACAATACAAAAAGTTCGGGTGGAAAAGCTGCCCGAAGAAGAAAAAGGAGAAAAGAAATGTCAGGACATTCAAAATTTGCAAACATAAAGCATAAGAAAGAAAAAAATGATGCCAAAAAGGGTAAAATCTTTACTGTTATCGGAAGAGAAATCGTGGTTGCCGTAAAAGAGGGCGGCCCGGACCCGGCCAACAACAGCAAGCTGCGTGATGTTATCGCAAAGGCAAAAGCCAACAATATGCCAAACGATACCATTGAACGAGGAATTAAAAAGGCAGCCGGAGACGCTAATGCGGATAACTTTGAAGTGCTTACATACGAAGGTTACGGCCCAAGCGGTGTGGCTATTATTGTACAGACACTGACTGACAATAAAAACCGTACAGCCGGAAATGTAAGAAGCGCTTTCACAAAGGGCAGCGGAAATATCGGAACCCCCGGCTCTGTATCTTTTATGTTTGACAAAAAAGGTCAGATTATCATTGATAAAGAAGAATGCGAAATGGACGCAGACGACCTGATGATGATTGCTCTGGACGCCGGTGCGGAAGATTTTGCAGAAGAGGAAGACAGCTTTGAAGTGCTGACAGACCCGGATGAATTCAGCACAGTAAGAGAAGCCCTGGAAAAAGAAGGAATTCCTATGCTGGAAGCACAGGTTGCCATGATTCCTCAGAATTATGTCACACTGTCTGACGAACAGGATGTAAAGAATCTGCAGAAAACCCTGGATTTGCTTGATGACGATGACGATGTGACCGACGTGTGGCACAACTGGGAAGAATAAAATTTAACAAGATACACATAATACCTCCAGAAAAGAAAACTGGAGGTATTCTTAATGTCTGAGGAGAAAAAAGAAAAGCTGGAAACCGCAGAAAAGCAAAATGAGCAGATAGAAAACCTGGGAGAAGTCCTTCTGGATGAGAATCAGAAGCAGTATCATATTCAGCTTTTGTCCATTATCGGAGAGGTGGAAGGGCATGAATGTCTCCCTAATAACAGCAAAACCACAAAGTATGAGCACGTTTTGCCAAAACTGGCCATGATAGAGGACAGTCAGGAAACAGACGGCCTCTTAATCCTTTTGAACACGGTAGGCGGAGATGTGGAAGCAGGACTTGCCATTGCGGAGATGATTGCTTCCTTAAGCAAACCTACGGTTTCCCTGGTTCTGGGAGGCGGCCATTCCATCGGGGTTCCCATGGCTGTTTCTGCGGACTATTCCTTTATTGTGCCAAGCGCCACCATGGTGATTCATCCGGTGCGCAGCAGCGGTATGTTTATCGGTGTAATGCAGACTTACCGGAACATGGAAAAGATACAGGACCGTATCACAGGATTTATTGCGGCCCACTCAAAAATGAAGCAGGAGCGTATAGAAGAACTAATGCTGAATACGTCCCAGCTTGTGAAAGATGTGGGAACCATGCTGGAGGGAGAAGATGCAGTGAAAGAAGGATTGATTGATGAGACCGGAGGGATTCGGGAGGCCTTGAAAAAGCTGTATGAAATGATTGAACGTAAAAGACAAATTTCTTAATCAGAAAACTCCGAAGATTTTAAAGTTGTATGATATCCGGATTTATGGTAAAATAAACATTTGATAATATGATAAATTACGAAAGACAAAGGAAGAGGTTGAAGACATGTCATTGATAGAGGCACTGTTACTCGGACTGGTACAGGGACTTACTGAATTTTTGCCTGTAAGCAGTTCTGGTCATCTGGCCATTTTAAAAAATCTGCTGCAGATAAAAGAAACAGGAATTATCTTTTCCGTACTTTTGCATACAGGCACCCTTGCGGTACTTCTTGCGGCTTTTCGCCAGGACGTGAAAAAACTATTGTTGGAGGGTTGCAAGACCATCTACGATTTTGCGGGGAATTTTAAAATTTATTTTAAAAACCGACACGAACAGGAAGCTATCCGCTATAAAAAACTGATTTCAAATAATTACCGAAAACTGTTTTTACTCTTGCTGGTTTCCACACTTCCCACGGCTGTGGAAGGGATACTTCTTGAAGACTTGGTACTGCAGGCAGAGAGTAATCTGCTGGCACCGGCAATAGGACTGTTTATCACAGGTATTTTTCTGCTGGTGATTGATTTCTTTCCGGCAGGAAAAAAAATTCCAAAAGATGTAGGTTATGGTACGGCATTTTTCATTGGTATTTTTCAGGGAATTGCCGTATTTCCAGGAATTTCCAGGCTTGGTATTACTTTGGCCGTCTGTCTGATGTGCGGCTTTAACCGGAAATTTGCAATAAAATACGCTTTTCTGACCGCAATACCGGCTGTGCTGGGTGCAGCATTCTGGGAACTGATACAGGTTCCCGGTTCCGGAATTTCAGCGGGAACCTTTGGTATCTATCTGGCGGCAGCTGTTGTTGCGGGAATCACAGGCTATTTCTGTATCCGGCTTATGCTGCGGCTTATTCGGAAAAAGAAATTTTCTTTTTTTGCAGGATACTGTTTTCTGCTGGGTACAGCAGCGGCAGTCTGCAATTTTGTATTATAAGTAAGGGGAGAACATGATTATGGCGGCAGCGAGAAAAAGAAGCACCGGAAGCAGAAATACTTCCGCAAAGACTTCCAGCAGCAGAAAAAAGAATACGAAAACACAGGCAAAGAGGGGGGCAACTGAGCATACATCCAGTTCTGTAGAGTCTGAAATTACTCTGTGGATTGTACTGACAATCTCCATTGTCCTTCTAGTCAGCAACTTTGGTGTAGGCGGGGCTGTAGGAAATGCCATCAGCAGTTTCTTTTTTGGACTGGTAGGTCTGATTTGCTATCCTCTGCCCATCTTTCTGTTCCTGGGAGTGGCCTTTGTCATATCTAATAGCCGAAATCCCAGAGCTTACCGAAAAATGGTGGGATTTTTACTTTTATTCATTGCCATGTGTATGTTTATGCAGCTTCTGACAGAAGGGGCAGTATATGAAGATTCCATACTGACTTATTATCAGGTTTCAGCAGAATACAAGACCGGAGGAGGGATTCTGGGCGGTCTTTTGTGCAGGCTCTGTGTACAGGCCTTTGGAACAGTAGGTACCTATGCCATTACCGTTGCTGCTATTATGATTTCCTTGGTACTGATTACCCAAAAATCCATGTTTGACATGATTCGCAAATGCAGCCGATGGGCTTACCGTCACGCAGCGCAAAGCCGTGCCCGGAGAATCGAAGCAGCCAGAATCCGTCAGGAACAGGCAGAAGCTTTGCAGGCGGAGGCCGAAGAAGAACACTCTTCCCGCCGAAAAGAGCGCCGGGAGGAAAAACAGCAACAGCCGCATCATCAAAAACAGGGCAGGGAAATTCCTACTTTCTTCACTGCAGAACCGCCCAAAGAGGAACCTGCAAAAGAAAATCCTGTAGACGAGCCTTTTGTACCGGAAAAAGCTTTCCCTATTCAGAGGGCAGACCATCTGGTGCAGGATATTGAGGAAATTGCCGTCTTAGAGGACGGAGTCGAAGATACAGCTGAAGAAATACCGGCAAAAGAACAAAAATCAGAAAAAACGGAGGGCAGCCACGGGAAAAATCCTCGCTCTTCTAAGGAAGAGATTCAAAAAGGTGTGGATGATGTCAAAAACGAAATTGCCGCAAAGGAAGTACAAGAGAAAAAGGAATATACCTTCCCTCCGGTTTCCCTTTTGAAAAAAGGCACAAAAAGCAATGGGGATTCCAATGCACACCTGCGGGAAACAGCAGGAAAGCTCCAGGAAACCCTACATAACTTCGGTGTAAACGTTACGATTACGAATGTCAGCTGCGGCCCTACAGTTACCAGATATGAACTGCAGCCGGAACAAGGAGTAAAGGTCAGCAAAATTGTCAGTCTTACCGATGATATCAAGCTGAATCTGGCGGCGACAGACATTCGTATTGAAGCACCGATTCCCGGTAAAGCGGCTGTGGGAATTGAGGTTCCAAATGCCAACAACAGTACGGTTATGCTTCGGGAACTGATTCAGTCTGACGCATTTCAGAAAAGCGAATCCAGACTGGCTTTTGCAGCAGGAAAAGATATTGCCGGAAAACCGGTTATTGCCGACATTGCGAAAATGCCCCATTTGCTCATCGCAGGTGCCACTGGTTCCGGTAAATCAGTATGTATCAACACACTGATTATGAGTATTCTATATAAAGCCTCACCGGAAGAAGTGAAATTGATTATGATTGACCCCAAGGTGGTGGAACTGAGCGTTTACAATGGCATTCCGCACCTGTTTATTCCGGTGGTGACAGACCCGAAAAAAGCGGCTGGAGCCTTAAACTGGGCTGTAGCGGAAATGACCGAGCGATATAACAAATTTGCCCAGTACAATGTGCGGGATATCAAAGGATACAACGCCAAAGTGGATGCCCTGACGGATATCGAAGCAGACAAAAAACCGCCAAGGCTGCCGCAGATTGTCATTATTGTGGACGAGCTTGCAGACCTTATGATGGTGGCGCCGGGAGAGGTGGAAGATTCCATTTGCCGCCTGGCCCAGCTTGCAAGAGCGGCTGGAATTCACCTGATTATTGCTACTCAGCGTCCTTCCGTAAATGTTATTACAGGTCTGATTAAAGCAAATATGCCTTCCAGAATTGCTTTTTCTGTATCCTCTGGTGTGGATTCCAGAACCATTCTGGACATGAACGGTGCAGAGAAACTGCTTGGAAAGGGCGATATGCTCTTTTATCCCCAAGGCTATCAGAAACCGGCCAGGGTACAGGGCGCTTTCGTCAGCGATCAGGAGGTCAGCGCAGTAGTAGAATTTCTTGCAAGCCAGAATCCTTCGGCTGCTTACAGTCAGGAAATCCAGGAGAAAATCGAGGCAGTAAAAGAAGCTTCTTCATCAGCGACAGATACTGCCAACGAGCGAGACGCTTACTTTAAAGATGCGGGAAAATTTATTATTGAGAAAGACAAAGCTTCTATCGGCATGCTGCAGAGAATGTTTAAAATCGGTTTTAACCGGGCGGCCAGAATCATGGACCAACTGTGCGAAGCCGGAGTTGTAGGCGAAGAAGAAGGGACAAAGCCTAGAAAAGTCCTGATGTCTATGGAAGAATTCGAGCAGTTTATTGATGAGTATTTATAGAAAATGAGGATGAAAATACATGAAATGTAGAAACTGTGGAGCAGAGTATGAAGAAGGCACTCTGTTTTGTCCAAAATGCGGCAAAGAGATTCAATGGGTACCGGAATACAATACCTTAGAAACCCTGATACGGCAGAAGGAACTCCAGGAACAGGAGCAGCGAAAGAAAGAACTGGAAGCACATAAAGAGAGAGAACGTCTTCAACGAAAGGCCGAACAGGAGCGGAGAAAAAAAAGGAAAAAGAGAATGATTCTGGCAGGTACTGCAGCAGCGGTGGCAGTAGTCGTAGGTGTAGGTCTGTTTTTTGTGTATCAGACCCAAATAAATTCCTTTGATTTCCAGATGGCCCAGGCGGAAACAGAATTCAGCAATAAAGCTTACAGCGAAGCACTGAAATATGTAGAGCGGGCGCTGTCTTTAAATCCCGACAGCGCAGAGGCCAACATTCTGGAAGCGAAGATTTATCTGAAAGAGGGAAACGAGGAAGCGGCTCTTTCCATTCTCTTATCCGTTGTGGAAAACCACCCGGACAGCACCAATGCCTACGGTGAAGTGCTTCGTCTGTATGAAAAAAATAAGGAATATGATAAAATACGTGATTTGATGAGCATGGCGACAGACAGCATGAAGTCAAAATATCAGAGCTATGTCTGTGAACTTCCTTCCGTTTCTCCCGCAGGTGGCAGTTACAGTGAAGAAGTAAAAATACAGATGGGTACTCTGTCTTCGGGCACAAAAGTGTATTACACCCTGGATGGCACAGACCCGGACAGCAGTAGCCAGGAATATAACGGTTCGATTCTTCTGGACGAAGAAGGAGACTTCACTTTGAAATACATTGCCTATAACGAAAAGGGTATTTCCAGCGAAGTAGGAAAAGAGACTTACCACCTGACCTTTAAAGCACCGGAAAAGCCTCAGATTTCGCCACCTTCTGACAAATATGAGTATGCGGCAGAAATTATTGTAACAGCTCCTGACGGCTGTGATATTTATTATGCCTTCGATGCAGAACCCACCACAGAAAGTGAAAAGTACACCGGTCCCATTACGATGCCCGAAGGAGAACACACCTTTTCCGCGATTGCTGTAGATTCCAGAGGTAAGGTCAGCCAGATCAGCAGCGCCATCTATGTATTTTATGGATAAATCCGTAAAAATAATTAAATAATACAGCAATCTGCACAAATTCTGTGCGGTACTAAGAAATCGGATTGAATTTTCAGTCCGATTGTCTTATACTGGAGAATAGTAATCATAACAATATATCGACAAAAGATGCACCCACTGGGAAATGCAAAGCCAGAAAGCCGGTATTTTGGATGAAATATGAGGAGGACATTATGTATAAGATTCTAAAAGCAGAAAAGCTGAATGAGATTGTATATCTCATGGAAGTCGAAGCACCAATGGTCGCAAAACACTGCGAGCCGGGTCAGTTTATCATTGTGAAATTAGATGATGCGGGAGAGAGAATTCCCCTGACCATCTGTGATTATGACAGAGAGGCAGGCACAGTTACCATTGTATTTCAGCCGATTGGCGCCTCTACAGAAAAATTTGCAAAATTACAGGCAAAAGATGCATTTGAGGACTTTGTAGGTCCCCTGGGCTGTCCATCTGAATTTGTACATGAAGATTTAGAAGAGTTAAAGAAAGAAAAAATTCTGTTCGTTGCAGGCGGTGTAGGTACTGCACCTGTTTACCCGCAGGTAAAATGGCTGCATGAACACGGCATTGACGCAGACGTTATCGTAGGTGCCAAGACAAAAGACTTAATCATTCTGGAAAAAGAAATGGAAGCGGTTGCAGGAAACCTGTATATCACCACAGATGACGGTTCCTACGGACGCAGCGGTATGGTTACGAAGGTGATTGACGACCTGGTTGCGGAAGGTAAGAAATACACTCGCTGTGTAGCCATCGGACCTATGATTATGATGAAATTTTGCTGCCTGACCACAAAGAAATACGAAATTCCTACTATCGTATCCATGAACCCGATTATGGTAGACGGTACTGGTATGTGCGGTGCCTGTCGTGTCATCGTAGGCGGAGAAGTGAAATTTGCCTGCGTAGACGGTCCGGAATTTGACGGTCACTTAATTGACTGGGATTTGGCTATGAAAAGACAGCAGATGTACAAGACAGAAGAAGGAAGAGCATTGTTAAAAGAACGTGAAGGAGAGACTCATCACGGCGGATGCGGAAACTGCGGAGGTGACGAATAATGGGCAGCGTATTAGAAAAAGTTCCTGTAAGAGAACAGGACCCAAAGGTAAGAGCAACAAATTTTGAAGAAGTTTGTCTGGGATATAACAAAGAAGAAGCAATGGAAGAAGCAGCCCGCTGCTTGAACTGCAAGAATGCCAAATGTGTGAAAGGATGTCCGGTATCCATCAACATTCCTGCATTTATTCACGAAGTAAAAGAGGGCAACTTCGCAGAGGCATACAAAATCATCGGTCAGTCCAGCGCACTGCCGGCTGTCTGCGGACGTGTATGTCCTCAGGAATCCCAGTGTGAAGGCGTTTGTATCCGCGGTATCAAAGGAGAAGCCGTTTCCATCGGTAAGCTGGAACGTTTCGTAGCTGACTGGGCAAAAGAAAACGGTATCAAACCCGAAGCGCCTGCTGAAAAGAACGGTCATAAGGTAGCCGTTATCGGTTCCGGTCCTTCCGGACTTACCTGCGCCGGAGATTTGGCTAAAATGGGCTATGATGTAACTATCTTTGAAGCCCTGCACCAGCCGGGCGGCGTACTGGTATACGGAATTCCGGAATTCCGTCTTCCGAAAGACAAAGTAGTAAAAGAAGAAGTGGAAAACGTAAAATCTCTTGGCGTTAAAATTGAAACAAATGTCATCATCGGTAAATCCACTACAGTAGATGAATTAATGGAAAACGAAGGCTTTGAAGCTGTATTTATCGGCTCCGGTGCCGGCCTTCCAATGTTCATGGGTATTCCCGGAGAAGTATCAAACGGGGTATTCTCTGCAAACGAATACCTGACCAGAAGCAATCTGATGAAGGCTTTCCGTGAAGACTATGATACCCCTATTGTAACAGGTAAAAAAGTCGTTGTTGTAGGCGGCGGAAACGTAGCTATGGATGCTGCAAGAACAGCTCTTCGTCTGGGCGCAGAAGTACATGTTGTATACAGAAGAAGTGAAGAAGAGCTTCCGGCAAGAAAGGAAGAGGTTCATCACGCAAAAGAAGAAGGCATTATCTTTGACCTTCTCACAAATCCGGTAGAAATTCTGGCAGACGAAAACGGTTGGGTAAAAGGCATCAAATGCGTACGCATGGAATTAGGGGAACCGGATGCTTCCGGCAGAAGACGTCCGGTTGTTGTTGAAGGTTCTGAATTCGAGATGGATGTAGATACTGTTATCATGTCTCTGGGAACTTCACCTAACCCGCTGATTTCTTCCACTACCATTGGTCTGGATGTAAACAGAAGAAAATGTATCATTGCAGACGAAGAAAGCGGACAGACATCAAAAGAAGGTGTTTACGCAGGCGGTGATGCCGTAACCGGCGCAGCAACGGTTATCCTGGCTATGGGGGCAGGAAAAGCGGCAGCAAAAGGTATTGATGAGTTTATCAAAAACAAAGCAAAATAATTGCAGAAACAGATAAGATACATAGAGGGCATCGCATTAAGTACATAACAAGGGGCTTAAAGCGATGTCCCTTTTGTTATATGGAGATGGTGACATGGAAAAGAAAACAGAAGAATACACAGATATCACCGCCTGGGTGCGGGAAGAACTGCTTCGCCATGCAGAGGAAGCATATGGAGAATTTCACAAATCCCTGGTGCCAGGTCTGGAATCCATGCTGGGGGTCCGGGTGCCCAACATACGGAAAATCGCGAAAAAGGCGGCAAAAATAGATTATTACGCATATGCCAAAGAGGCAGACTTATCCGTGTATGAGGAATTAATGATAAGAGGCATGATGATCGGCTATGCCTGTCTGACTATGGAAGAACAGAAAACAGAACTGAGAAAATTTGTTCCTCATATCAATAACTGGGCTGTTTGCGATTGCTGCTGTGCCACCTATAAATTTATGAAAAAGAACCAGGAAGACTGGTTTTCTTTCCTGGAAGAATATGTATACAGCCATAGCGAATACCAGGTGCGCTTTGCCGTGGTGTGTATGCTGGATTTCTTTATCTGTGAAGCTTTTCTGGAGAGGGTACTGGATTTGCTTTCGCAGATTTGCCAGGAAGGCTATTATGTAAAAATGGCAGTGGCCTGGGCTGTTTCTATTTGCTACATCAAATTTCCCAGGGAGACAGAAAGACTCTTTACAGAGAATCTTCTGGATGACTTTACCCACAACAAAGCCATTCAGAAAATCCAGGAATCTTACCGGGTAGAAAAAGCAGACAAAGAACGGCTGAACACCTTAAAACGAAAGTGAGAAATGAGGATAAGACATGAAGGCAAAAGTAAAGGATAAAATCAGAATTATCAATAAAATGAATGACTGGTCCATGGATTACAAAGAAGGAGATATCTTTACTGTGGAAAGTACCTGGTACGGCGGTGTAAATGTCAAAAGCCCTGCAGGTATTCCCCTGTCCCTTGATGAGGTGGAATATGAAGTTTTGGAGGAAAACAGTGACGCAAAGCTTACACAAAAGCAAAGGGCAATCTTTCATGCAGACAGTGAATCCGGCGTCCAAAAAGCCCTTGATGATGCCGAAAATCTGCTGAAATACGGAAGAAGGAAGGGCCTCTGTGTGGAACTGGAAATTCTGGCAGAAGGAACGGGCATTTTTGTTTTTCGCGCATCTTCTAAGGAAAATGAAAAAATCCGGAGTCTGCAGTCAGAAGGCATAAAATTTGTAGTGTGTCAAAAGGCCATGGAACAGATACCACTTACCGGAGCAGAATTGATATCCGGCGTAAAACTGGCAGAACTCGGCATTGCAGAACTGGTGGAAAAAGAGAGCCAGGGATTTGCCTATATCAAAGCGTAAAGGGACAACGATTATGAAAATTACGGTTATTACAGTGGGAAAACTGAAGGAGAAATACTTAAAAGATGCCATTGCGGAATACAGCAAACGACTGAGCAAATACGGTAAGCTGGAAATATTAGAAGTGGCAGATGAAAAGACACCGGATATGGCCAGTGAGACCGTAGAACGGCAAATACGGCAAAAAGAAGGGGAACGGATTCTGCGGTATATAAAGGATGACGCCTATGTGCTTACTCTGGAAATTGGCGGCAAAATGCTGGATTCCGTGGAATTTGCAAAGAAAATCGAAACGCTGGGTGTACAGGGGAAAAGTCATCTGACTTTCGTTATCGGTGGTTCTATCGGCTTAGGTGAAGAAGTACTGAAACGGTCCGACTATGCGCTGAGTTTCTCTAAAATGACGTTTCCTCATCAGCTTATGCGGGTAATCTTGCTGGAGCAGATATACAGAGGATATCGGATTATAGAGGGAGCGCCATATCATAAATAGGGGCGGTTGTGTTTTCCTGCCGGGGTGTGTATAATAATGGAAACAGGAAGAAGGTGATTTCTATGGCAAAGACCGTCAGTATTGGTCTTCAGGATTTTGGCAAAATACAGGATTTGAATACTTTTTATATTGATAAAACGAAATTTATCAAAGGCAGATAATTTATGAACAACTGCAGGAAAAAGAAAGTGCCATTTGGAGTCTTTTTCTGGCCAGTGGTTATTTAAAAGTGGAGCAGGTAGAATTTCAGAAAACGGGACGAGTTCTCTATTCTCTTTCTTTGACAAATAGGGAAGTCCGCATGATGTTTGAAACCATTATACAGAGTTGGTTTGCTGACTATGACAGTGGCTATAATGATTTTGTGAAGGCATTATTGTCAGACGATGTCAAAGCAATGAATGTATATATGAACCGGGTTGCCGTGACGACCTTCCGTTTTTTTGACACTGGAAGAAAAATTTCCGTATCCCATGACCCGGACAGTGAGAGGCGTTTGGAAGATACGGCGAAGAATGCGCTGAAACAAATTGACGAGAAAAAATATGCAGCGATATTGGCTTCAAAGGGAATTCCACAGGAAAAAATCCGAAAGTATGGGTTTGCATTTTGTGGAAAAGAAATATTCATTGGAAAAGAATAAGAAAGTATATTTTGAATGGAGGCATTGACATGAAAGTAGTCACTTTTGGAGAAATTATGCTGCGTCTGAAGACGCCCGAACATTTGCGGATTCTGCAGACCAGAGATTTTGAAGCTAGCTACGGAGGAGCAGAAGCCAACGTGGCTGTGTCTTTAGCCATGCTGGAAGACCCGGTATCTTTTGTCACGAAGGTTCCGGATAATCCAATAGGGCGGGCAGCGGTAAACGAAGTACGCCATTACGGGGTGGATACTTCCTATATTTTAAAGGGAGGTTCTCGTCTGGGCATTTATTATTTTGAAAAAGGCAGCAACATCCGTCCTACGAATGTCGTATATGACCGGGAATACAGCGCACTTTCTCTTGCAGAGGCTTCTGAATTTCACTGGGAAGAAATTTTGGAAGAGGGAGATATTTTCTATTTTTCCGGTGTCACCCCGGCTATCAGTGCGCATATGAAAACCGCTGTGCTTAAGGCCCTGCAATATAGCCGAAACCACGGAGTGTTTGTTGTCTGTGATTTAAACTACCGGGCAAAAATGTGGAGCAGCCGGCAAGCTCAGACGGTTATGAAAGAATGTATGCAGTATGTGGACTTGTGCATTGCCAACGATGAAGATTTTGAAGCAACTTTAGGCATCCCTGCCTTTGATGGAAATATGCGTACAGGAATTCAGCAGATGGATACTTATAAAAAAGGAATGGAGGAAATTTTAAAGCAGTATCCGGGCTGCAAGTCCGTGGCCAGTGTTCTGCGGAATATGTATACGGTGGAAGACGGGGACTGGATGGGAATTTATTTGAAAGACGGAAAATTCTACGAAAGCCCGATTCACACCGTACACAGTCTGGAAGCAGTAGGGGCGGGAGACGCTTTTGCAGGGGGCTTGCTGCATGGTATTCTCAGGAATTTTGAGCCGCAGAAAACCATTGATTTTGCCATTACCGCCAGTGTAATGAAGCTAATGATACAGTATGATTTTAATATTGTCACAGAAGAGGATATTCTGCGGATTATGAAATCTTCCAATACAAATCTGCAAAGGTAGGAAAACAGAAGGAAATGGAGAGCATTATGGAAAATCAGGAACCAAAACATCAGCGCCGGGTACGCTATAAAGGCACACACCCGCGGACTTATAAAGAAAAATACAAGGAGCTGCAGCCGGAAAAATATGCGGATACCATTGAAAAAGTTATTCGCAAGGGTGGCACTCCGGCAGGTATGCACATTTCTATCTGTGTACAGGAAATTCTGGATTTTCTGCAGATACAGCCGGGACAGCAGGGTCTGGATGCCACCTTGGGATATGGCGGACACAGTTCCAAAATGCTGGAATGTCTGCAGCAGAAGGGACATCTCTACGCTCTGGATGTAGACCCCATTGAAATGAAAAAGACACAGGCCAGGCTGGAAGGCATGGGGTATGGTCCGGACATTCTGACTGTCAAACAGATGAATTTTGCAGACATTGACCTGCTGGTACAGGAGACAGGGAAATTTGACTTCGTACTGGCAGATTTGGGCGTTTCTTCCATGCAGATAGATAATCCGGAACGGGGATTTACTTATAAACAGGAGGGACCTTTGGATTTGCGCCTGAATCCTGAAAAAGGGATTTCCGCAGCAGAACGATTAAAAGACATTTCACAGGCAGAACTGGAAGGTATGCTCATGGAAAATTCCGATGAACCTTATGCCAGAGAAATCTCCATGGCTATTCTCTCAGAACAGAGAAAAGGGCATGTAATTGACACCACTACAAAGCTAAAAGAAGTCATTGAAAAGGCCCTTGTCCGTCTTCCAAAAGAAGAGCAAAAAGAAGCAGTGAAAAAGTCCTGTGCCAGAACCTTCCAGGCACTGCGCATTGATGTGAACAGTGAATTTGAAGTACTGGAAGCTTTTCTTGAAAAATTACCCCGGATTTTAAAACCACAGGGAAGAGTGGCGATTCTCACCTTCCATTCCGGGGAAGACCGTATGGTAAAAAAATCTTTCCAGAGTTTTTACCGGGAAGGTGTTTACCGGGATATTGCCAAAGAGGTTATCCGCCCTTCTAAAGAAGAGTGCAATCAAAACAGCCGGGCCCGTTCTACCAAAATGCGCTGGGCCATAAAAGCATAAATGTGACAGACAGGAGACAGAAAAATGAAGAAAACAGCAGCTTTGTTACTTGCAGGAATTTTTACCGCAGCACTTTTGGCAGGTTGCGGCACAAAAGGAGAGAGCAAAAAGGAAAACAGCAGTCAGACAGATAACAGTGATGATACAAAGGTACAAATCACAGTAAAAGAATATGGAACCATTGAGGTAGCCCTGGACGAGGAAGCAGCGCCTCTTACTGTGGAAAATTTTCTGAAACTGACAGAGGAAGGCTTTTATGACGGACTGACCTTTCACCGTATTATAGACGGCTTTATGATTCAAGGCGGCGACCCAAAAGGAAACGGAACCGGCGGCTCTGACGAAACCATCAAGGGAGAATTTTCTGAAAATGGAGTGGAAAATCCTCTTTCACATACCAGAGGTGCTATTTCCATGGCACGCTCCCAGGACTATGACAGCGCCAGCTCCCAGTTTTTTATTGTGCAGGAAGACAGCACCTATCTGGACGGACAATATGCGGCTTTCGGGTATGTCACAGAAGGTATGGATGTGGTAGATAAAATTTGCGAAGATGTGTCTGTGGAAGACCAGAACGGAACCGTTCTGCCAGAAAATCAGCCCGTAATCGAAAGTATCAAGGTAGTAAAATAGAAATTTCTGAATTGACAAGTCTGTGCCCAGATGGTATAATGCCTCCCCGATAACAAGCAGACAGAAGAAAGGGCTAGGTGTTATGAAGTATGACCATTTATCAGGAATTACAGTTAAATCAAGCGGGCTCTAAGGCGCTTATTAAAAGCAGCCAGAGCCGGAAAGAAAAGGTTCGTCACATTGCAGTATATCTGTTGAAAATTTTTATTACCATGGCGTTCTGCATGGCTTTTGTCATTGGCTACAGCACGATTTTCGGAGATGAAAACAGTGTAACCGGCGTGGTCGTGTTACTGTGCGTCATGGTGTTTCGTTTTGCGGATTTCGGAATTTACACACCGCATGCGTTAAGTTCCCTCATGGCTGTGTTTGCCATATTGGCGGTTGGCCCCAGACTGGCCAATATGGGAAATCTTTTTACAGAACTGCTGGTGAATCTGGCATGTATTTTTATACTTATGGTGTTAGGTTGTCATAATGTGGTTATGGCAAACCATTCTACTTTGGTGCTGGGATACCTGCTTTTGTACGGGTATGATGTAACCGGAATGGATTATGCTCTGCGTCTGGCAGGACTTGGTGCAGGCGCTCTGCTTACCGGTATTGTGTTCTACCGCAACCATAAAAACCAGACTTATAAAAGAGCGTTCAAACATTTAATTCTGGAATTTGATTTATCCTCTGTACGGACCAGATGGCAACTGTCCATTACTTTTGGCGTATCCACCGCCATTTTTCTGGCAGGACTTCTTGGACTTCCCAGAAGCATGTGGGTAGGTATTGCAGTCATGTCCGTGCTGCTGCCATTTAAAAGAGACATGAAAGAGCGTGTGAAGGGAAGAATTCCCGGAAATCTGGCCGGAGGTATTGTATTCCTTCTGGTATATCCGCTTCTGCCAGAAAGTCTTTGTCCATATATTGGAGTCATCGGCGGCGTTGGTGTAGGACTTTCCGCAACTTATGGTTGGCAGGCTGTATTTAATTCCCTGGGCGCTATGGCCATTGCCGTCAGCTTCCTGGGCGTTCCCGGTGCTGTATTTTTCCGTATTTTCAACAATATTCTGGGTTCTGTGTATGGGCTGGTTTTTGATAAACTTTTTCACGGTTCCTTAAACCGGATGAGCCAGAAAAACACACTGGCAGATTCCTGAGGATTGCAGTTGACAGCAGGGATTTTAATGTATTAAAATAATGACGCAGAAAAAATCTTAACAAAAAAGGGAGATGGAAATTATGGTACATCACATTGTTATGTGGAAATTCAAACCGGAAATCGAAGAAAGTCAAAAACCACAGCTGAAACAGGCTATGGCAGAGCATTTAAAGGGACTGGTAGGAAAGGTTCCGGGGCTTTTAACCGTCGACTTTGTAGAACAGCCGCTGCCTTCCAGCACACATGATATGGCGCTGGTTACTACTCTGGAAAAAGCGGAGGATGTAGCTGTTTACGGTTCCCACCCGGAGCATGTAAAAGTGGCAGATACGTATGTCCGCCCTTATGTTACAGAGAGAGCTTGCCTGGATTACGAATAATTTCCCATTGATTTACATAGTAGGAGAAGCAAAATGCAGAAAGTAAGACTTGGAAAAACAGAACTTGAAGTGAGCAAAAACGGATTCGGAGCGCTTCCCATTCAGAGAATTACAAAAGCTGAGGCCGTATATCTGCTGCAGAAAGCCTTTTATCACGGCATCAATTATTTTGATACTGCAAGGGCTTATTCTGACAGCGAAGAAAAACTGGGAGCAGCTTTTTCCTATACACGGGAAAAGCTGGTTATCAGTACCAAAACAACGGCTCAGAATGAAAAGGATTTCTGGAAAGATTTAGATGAGAGCCTTTTAAAGCTGCAGACAGATTATATTGATATTTACCAGTTCCACAATCCGGCTTTTTGCCCCAGACCGGAAGACGGCACAGGACTTTATGAGGCCGCTTTAAAGGCAAAGGAACAAGGAAAAATCCGCCATATCGGTATTACCAATCACCGTTTGGCAGTAGCAGACGAGGCGATTGCCTCTGGTCTATATGAAACCCTGCAGTTTCCGTTTTCCTATCTGGCCGCTGAGGCAGATATCAAGCTGGCAGAACAGTGTAAGGACGCAGATATGGGCTTTATTGCCATGAAAGGACTTTCTGGCGGACTGATTCACAACTCTGCTGCCGCTTATGCCTTTATGGCCCAGCCGCAGTTTTCAAATGTAGCGCCTATCTGGGGTATCCAGAAGGAAAACGAACTGGACGAATTTCTCTCATATGAGGTCTGTCCCCCGCAGCTGACCAAAGAACTGCAGGAGGAAATTGCCAGAGACAGGGAACAGCTTTCCGGAGATTTCTGCCGTGGCTGTGGTTACTGTATGCCCTGTCCGGCCGGAATTGAAATCAATAACTGTGCCCGTATGAGTTTAATGCTCCGAAGAGCACCTCAGGCGGCATGGCTGTCCTCGGAATGGCAGGCAAAAATGCAGAAAATTGACGGCTGTATGCACTGCAATAAGTGTATGAAAAAATGTCCGTATGGATTGAATACGCCGGAACTTCTGGCCAAAAATTATGAGGACTACAAAACCTTTTTATAACTTTTAAAAGCATAACCAAGGAGCAAATTTATATGGATACAAAAAATCTTCCAATCTGAATATTATAAGAGGATACAATTCAGTAAGCCAGACCCGGGTGTGGTTTTATTATGTTGTCTTTTTATAATATACAGAAAAAGAGAGCTGCGCTGCAAATGCAGAGGCAGTTCCTTTATGGAGGATTTTTATGTATTTTAAACTAAATTTTAACAAAAATCTTGTGCTTATGTATGCCATTTCCCTGCTGCAGGGCATGGTTTTTTACGGTTCTGTTTCCACTTTGTACCGTCAGGCCGTGGGAGTCACGCTTTTTCAGATAACTCTTATGGAGAGTCTTTCCATGGTACTGACCATTGTACTGGAAATCCCCTGGGGAATTCTGGCGGATAAAATTGGGTATAAACGGACTTTTGTGATCTGTTCCTTTTTGTTTTTTGTCTCCAAGCTGGTTTTCTGGAGAGCAGACAGCTTCGCCGATTTCCTGACAGAGAGAATTCTTCTGGCCGCAGTGATTTCCGGTTTGTCCGGGGTGGACACCAGTATTTTATACCTTTCTGCAAAGGGAAAAGATACCCAGCGAATCTTTGGATTTTTTAATACTATGTCCGTTGCCGGGCTTTTTCTGGCTTCGGGTATGTATTCCCTTTTTATTGGGAAAGACTATCGAATGGCAGGACTTCTGACAGCTGTAAGCTATGGCATTGCCGCTTTTTTGTCTCTATGGCTTACAGAAGTCCGGGAAGAAACAAAAGAGACGGAACGAAAAAACAGCTGGCAGATTTTTTGTCAGACCCTTCCGGAACTGTTTGGCAGGAGAAACGTGACAGCCTTTCTTGTCAGCATGGCTCTGGTTTCAGAAGTGTACCAGATGACAACCGTAGTTTTAAATCAGCCGCAGTTTCAAAAATGCGGAGCCACAGACAAGCAGATTGGTCTGCTGTTTCTGCTTCTGACCATTTGTGAGATGACCGGCAGACTTTCTGCCCGGATTACCCAAAAAATCAGTGAAACGGCTATGTTTCTTGGGGCTTTTCTGATTCCCGGTATTTGCTGCCTTATTTTAGCAGGGACAAACAGTCTGGCAATTTCTGCTTTTGCTGTTATGCTGATTCAAGTCAGCTTTTCTCTTTTGCAGCCTTTGCAGACAGAAATGCAAAATCGTATGGTTGTGCCGGGACATCGGGCTGCCATGCTGAGCGTCTATGCGGTCTTTATGGATGGCACAGCTGCCGTAGTGGATTTGCTCTTTGGGAAGGCAGCAGATTTTCATTTGCCTTTGGCTATGCTTTTAGGGACATTGGCCTGCACTCTGGGGCTCTTTTTATACTGCCGGGGAAGCCGGAAAAAGAATACTATCTAAAACAGGAGAACATTATGCGTGACGGAAAAAGCTATCTGACCTTTATCATAGAAAAGCTGCAGCAGCGGCTAAAAGAGGTAGACTCCTCCATTTCCCAGGGACAAAAGGAAATCGAGGGAATGCATGAATACTACTGGGAAAACTATACGGAAATGGACCAGTACGGCTATGAAAATTTTGACAATCAGCAGGCTCTTCTCCAACAGGTAAATGCCAATCAGGAACAGCTTGCCTTAAAGCATCGTCTGGAGAGAATGTTGAACGCACCTTTTTTCGGCAGAGTGGATTTCTGCTATGAAGATGAAGACACTCCGGAGTCCTTTTATATCGGTATCGGGAACTTTTCGGAACAAACGGGACAGGTTCCCTATATCTATGACTGGCGGGCGCCTGTCAGCAGTCTTTTCTACGATTTTGACAAGGGTCCTGCCAGCTATGAAGCTCCGGCCGGCGTTCTGGAGGGAGAGATTCATTCCAAATGGCAGTATAAAATCCGCTGCGGAAAGATGATTTATGCGTTTGAAAGCGACATCAAAATTGATGATGACATTCTTAAGGCTGAACTGGGAAGCAATGGAGACGTACAGTTAAAAAACATTGTGCGCACCATTCAGAAAGAACAAAACGCCATTATCCGCAACACCAAGGATAAGATACTGGTGATTCAGGGGGCGGCTGGCAGCGGCAAAACTTCCATTGCCCTTCACCGGATTGCTTATCTGCTTTACCATGACCGGAAGCATATGAAATCCTCCAACATTTTAATTCTGTCTCCCAACAGTGTATTTTCCGACTATATTTCCCATATTTTGCCGGAACTGGGAGAGGAGAATATTCAGGAAATGAGTTTTGATTTATTTGCCTACCGGGAACTGCGGGACACGGTCATAGACTGTGAGGACCGTTATGACCAGATTGAAAGAGAACTCTCATGTCCGGACGCAGAGGCACAGGACCGTCTGCACCGGAAACAGTCGGAGGAATTTCTGGGGCTTACAGAAGTTTTTCTGGCAAATCTGGAAGACAGTCTCATGGACTTCCACGAAGTTTCTTTTAAGGGGATTGTGAAAACAGAAGCAGAACTGGTAAATCTCTTTTATTTCAAATTTCAGGATCTTCCTCTGCTGTCCCGTATGGAGGCTATTTTGGAACATTTTACAGACGAATATGAAACCTTATACAACCGCCGCCTTTCCGAAGAAGAGGAGGAAAAACTCAGCCAGGAATTTATGGGAATGTATGTGACCAGAGACTTGTATGTGCTGTACAGCCAGCTTTTAGAGGAATCCGGATTTGCACCTTTGCCCCATGTCTCCTATGAAAAGAGAGTGCTGGCCTATGAAGACGTTTATCCCATGCTGTATCTGAAATACCGCTTGTATCAGAAAAAGGGACAGAAAAACATCAAGCATCTGGTGATTGATGAAATGCAGGATTATTCTTTTCTGCAGTATACCATTCTGGCAGAACTGTTCCCCTGCAAAATGACCATTCTGGGGGATTGTGCCCAGACCATGGAGGAGCAGCAGCAGGACGTCTTAAAATTCCTTCCTGGTATTTTAGGACGCCATACCAGAACCATTGTGATGAATAAAAGTTACCGAAATACCGTGGAGATTGCCCGGTATGCCAACAGGCTGGCAGGGCTTACGGATATGGAACTTTTGGAACGACACGGAAAAGAAGTTGAAGAGCAGAAGTTTGCCTGTCAGGAAGAGGCGCTTAAAAAGGTGCTTTCCCATCTGCAGCAGGAGAGCCCTTATGAAACAACAGCTGTTCTGACCATGACAGAACAGGAAGCCCTCATGGCGTATCAGTATCTGAAAGAGTATTTTCAGGACATTTCTTATATTGACCGCAACAGTTCCGCTTTTCAAAAAGGCATTACCGTAACCACCTTTTATCTGGCAAAAGGGCTGGAGTTTGACCGGGTCTTTGCCCTTGGACGAAAAGAAAAAAACGGACTGCTTTTGCAGGCAGAATACATCTGCGCTACCAGGGCGCTGCATGAACTTTATATGTATGAAAGCTGACAGATATCTGATAAGAGGAGTATGCGCATGAATAGAAGTGAACAACTAAGCCTTTTGTTTACAGAAGATTACCGGATTATAGATTTTCTGCCAAGAGCTGTTTCTACAGGAGAAGACAGCTTTTATGAAGAGGCGGAGCAGTATTTTCTGCAGGATCGACACCTGCAGGAATTTTGTGATAAAACCATAGCCATTGTACTGAAAATACTTTGCTATTTTCCTTTTGAAATTTATGTGGAAGAGTACAAACCCCTGGTCAATAAGCGGGAAGGATGGCTGAAAGACAAACGGTGTGAAATGATAGTAAAACTGCTGAAAAAAGTGATTTTGAAAAAACGGGGACAGATAGATATTCTGCTCGGAGGAGAAGATTCTATTATCAGTATCAGCGGCGGTGTGTTAAGCATTGCCGTGTACCACGAAAGTGAAGCGCTGAGAGAACTTCTGGAAAAAATCGTAACCACAGAGGGCCTTTATTACTGGAAATACCGGGTCTGAGTGGTTCGTAAAGCAAAGGAGAAAAATATGCGGAGAGAACTGGATTTAAATGCCGTCTCAGACGGAAAACTGTACCGTCAAAGTGACATGGTAAAGGCGGGCTGCAACGACTGCAAAGGCTGCTCAGACTGCTGCCGCGGCATGGGGGATTCTATTGTTCTGGATCCTTTCGATGTCTATCAGCTTTGCAGTCATCTGGAACAAAATTTTGAAACACTTTTGTCTTATGCTTTAGAACTTCGAATGGCAGACGGACTGATTCTGCCCAATCTGAAAATGGCAGAAAAAGAAGAACAGTGCCCCTTTTTAAATATCCAGGGACGGTGCAGTATTCATGCTTTCCGTCCTGGTTTTTGCAGAATGTTTCCTCTGGGACGCATTTATGAGGAGGATTGTTTTCACTATTTCCTACAGGTACATGAATGCAGACAAAACCCAAAAACAAAGGTGAAAATCAGCAAATGGCTGGGGATATCAAGGATACAGGAGTACGAAAGATTTGTGCTTCAATGGCACACCTTTCTGAAAAAAGCAGAAAAAATCGCTGCACAATTTCAGGAGGAAAGTGCTGTGAAAAATGTCTGTATGTTTATTTTGAAAACTTTTTATCTGACGCCGTATAAAGCAGAAGCTGATTTTTATGAACAGTTTGAAGAACGGCTGAAAAAGGCGGAAATATATTTTTTTTGAAATCAGAATACGAAAAAAGAAGTTGTCACATGGCGTAACAGACTCCTTTTTTCAATATCTATTTTAGGATTCTTACTTATTCTGCAGAATAGGTATATCCTGTTACAGAAGTCTGTACACCAGAACCCTCTGCTGCAACTTCATCAACAATAACTGCAGGTTTTTCATAAACTTTATTCATAATCGTAGCCCTCCTAAAGTCATAGCTGTGCTGTGTTTTGTTTCGGCTAGATTATATACAAAAATTTGTTAAGTGTACTTTTTCCGCTGCTTCTTATTGAACATTCCCACTGCAATCAGTACAATTCCAATAGAAATAAACTGAGAGGTAGACAGCATTCCTACGGTTCCTCTGTCATCAGAACGGAGAAATTCTATGAGGAAACGGCCTATTCCGTAAAGCAACAGGTACAAGGCTCCTGTGTTTCCGGTCTTTTTGCTGTGCCTACTGTAAATCAGAAGCACCGCCATAATCAGAAAATCTCCCGCAGAAGACAACAACTGTGTGGGAATCAGAGGAACACCTGCCGGGGCAAAGCTGCCCTCAGGAAAGGTCACACCCCAGAAAGCATCGGTTTCTCTGCCATAGCAGCATCCTGCCAGGAAACAGCCGATTCTTCCAAATCCCTGGGCCACAGCAATGGAGGGGGCCAGCAAATCAAAATATTCCAAGAAAGAAAGTTTTTTTCTGTGACAATACAAAATCGCGGCTAGTACACCTGCAATGATTCCTCCGTACACAACAAAGCCTTCTGTTCCCAGCACCTGCATAGGGTCTTCCAAAAAGCGGTCAAATTCCACCAGCACAAATAACAGCTTTGCACCTATAAATCCTGCAAGAATACTGAAAATAGCAATATCCAGAACCGCATCCTCTTTCAAATGGTGCTTTTTTGCACGGTACGTTCCCATGAAGATACATACCAGAATCCCCAGCGCAATCATCAGCCCATATCCATGTATGGTAAGCGGTCCCACGGAAAATAATTCATTTTTCATACTTTTCTGCTCACTTTCCTATGTTGAATTTTTTATGTGTCTGTTTCATTATAACATCTTTTTTTGTAAAAAGCATCATTGTCTTTTTCTATAAGATAATGCTATACTTACAGACAGAAACTGCTGTCATTTTTCATTTAATTTAAACTTATCAGAAAGAGAATACCTATGAAAATATTACACACTGCTGACTGGCACATCGGAAAACTTTTAGAAGGCAAAAGCCGTTTGCAGGAACAGGAAATGGTTCTGGAACAGTTTGTCCGCATTGCCGACGAAACACAGGCTGACGTAGTCTGCATTGCCGGAGACATTTTTGATAACGGTCATCCGTCAGCCGGGGCAGAGGCCCTTCTATACCGGACTTTAAAAGATTTAACTGCACAGGGAGAGCGACTGGTAGTCATGATTGCCGGCAATCATGACCAGCCCTCTCGTCTGGAAGCCATTGCGCCGCTGGTTCGGGAGCATGGCATTATCCTTTACGGAACACCGCAGACCCGTATTGCTTCCGGGTTTTATGGCCACTTTGAAATTACATCTTTGGATGCCTGTACTTTTTCGTTTTCTCATAAAGGAGAAAAGGCCGTATTTGTCTGCGTCCCGTATTTGAGTGAAAAATCTTTAAATGAAGTGTTATACCAGGCAGGGGAGGAGGAAGAAAAAAAGGCACAGGACTATGCCCGAAAAGTAGGTGCTTTTTTCAAAGAAAAAGCCCGCTGGTATCAAGAGGATACTATCAATCTGCTGATGAGCCATGTATTTACTCTGGGAAGCATTAAAGACGGTTCTGAGCAAGGGATGGTGCTGGGAAATAGTTATCTGCTGCCGCCTGAGGTATTTCCACCGGCTGTCCAGTACGCGGCTCTGGGGCATATACACAGGCCACAAAAAGCTGTCGGAAGTCAGGGACGGATTCGTTACAGCGGCTCTATTCTTCCCTATCGCCTGCAGGAAACTGTTATAGCCAAACAGTGCTGTCTGGCAGAGCTGCATCCCAGACAGCCGGTACAGGTACGGGAAATTTATTTGGATAATCCGAAGCCCATCGAAAAATGGGTGTGCCAAAGCTACGAAGAAGCACTGGAAAAATGCAGGGAAAATCAGAACCGTCCCTGCTATGTGTATCTGCAGATTTATACAGAAACTTATATACGGGAAGAACAGCTAAAAGAACTGAAAAAGTACAAAGATGACATTTTAGAGGTTCTTCCCCTATTTCCTGAGCAACAGGCAGAACAAAACATGGAACGGTTTGCAGAAAAAAGCTTTGAAGAATTATTTTTAGGATACTATTTGGAGAAAAAAGGAACACAGCCGGAGCAGGAAGTCCTGGATATGCTTCGGGACATTCTGGAAAAGGAGGTACAGCCATATGCGACCAATCAGGATGAAGCTGAAAGGACTTAACAGTTTTTTGGAACCTCAGGAAATTGATTTTGAACTTTTAACCAGCCGTGGGCTTTTCGGTATCTTTGGTCCTACCGGAAGCGGAAAAAGCAGTATTCTGGACGGTATGACACTGGCGCTTTACGGAACCACAGCCAGAAACAGCGCCAATTTTATCCATGTGAGTACAGATAAGGCTTTCGTGGAATATACTTTTTCTGTAAAAGAGAAAAAGGAGCGGATTTACCAGGTGTTCAGAAGCTTTAAACGCTCCAAAGAGGGAACTATCCGCAGTGACAGCGCCCGTTTTGCAGAACTGACAGAAGGAAAGGCCGAAATTCTGGCAGATCGCGTAGGAACTGTAAATGAAAAGTGCAGAGATGTACTGGGGCTGTCCAGAGAAGATTTTTTCCGCACCGTAGTTCTTCCCCAGGGAAAGTTTTCAGAATTTCTAAAGCTGGAAGGTATGGAGCGCAATAAAATGCTGGAGCGGCTGTTCCATCTGGAAAAATACGGAGAACAGCTGGCAGGTCTGGTAAAAGACCGGGCTTTACAATGGAATGGAAAGATGCAGGAAAATGAGGGTGCACTTTCCCGTTACAAAGAAATCCGGCCAGAGGATGTACAGGATTTACAGGAAAAAACAAAGCAAATCCGGATTCTGTCAGAAGAAAAAGCCGCGGCGCTTAAAATAGCCAGGGTACAGCTGGAACAGGGGCAGAAATTTGCCGCCCTGGAACAGGAATCGCTGGAACTGGCGTCTCAGGCAGCCAAGCTGAAAGCGCAAAAAGAAGAAATGGATCTTCTTCAGGAAGAAGAAAAACAGGCACAAACGGCCAATCAGCTTTGGATATATCTGCAGGAAGCCCGCAATACAAAAGCAGCCTGGACATCGTCCCAGACGAAACAGGAATTGCTGAAATCCACTTTGACCGAAAAACAGACAGAAAGCGAGAAACTCCGAAACGCAAGAGAAAAGATCCAGCTTCAGGTGCAAGAAGAATTGCCGCTTTTCAGGCTGGAGCAGGCAAGACTACAGGAAGCCGTATTGCTTTTAAACCGCAGGCAAAAGACAGAAGCACAATGGACAGAAGCAAAAAATGCGGCTCAAAAAACAGATAGCATTTTAGAAGATTCCGGTCAGAAGATGGAAAAGCTGCTACGGGATATGGAACAGCTGAAATCTCAGAAGGAAGCTTTGACTCTGGAAATAGAAGCAGTAACCATGACGGCAAAGCAGCAGCAGGAAACGGAAGAAGGATACCGCCTTACCATGGAACAACAGGCTCTGTTGGAACGCAAAAAGGGTATAACTGCCCAACAAACAGAACTAGCAGAAAAAGAGCAAAAGGCCAAAGCAGAAAAAATACAGACCCTTCAGCAGTTGGCCAAGAAAGAAGCGGATTTACAGAAACAAACAGACAAAGCGACGTACATCCTGGAAAGGCAGAAAGCACTTCCCGAGGCAGAAGCCCAAAAAGAACATCTCTTGCTGGTAAAGACTGAGCAGGAAAAAGCCGCCATTTTGCAGCAGAGTATGAAAGAACAGGAAACACTGTGCACAGATTTCCGTCAGAAAATCGCTGAAAAAACCGCTGAAAAAGAAAAAGCGTTTGAAAAAAGAGCGATGTTAGAAAAACAGTACCTGGATAATCTGTCAGCCATACTGGCCTCAGAACTGAGAGAAGGACAGCCTTGCCCTGTATGCGGCAGTATTCACCATGAAAAAACAGTTTCCCAGACAGAACAGGGCAGCCTGACACAGTTTGCCGAAAAAAGACAGCTGACAGAACAGCATTTTCAGAAGCTGTCAGCAGAACTTTCCCGTTTGGAACTGCAATTGGAAAACAGCCGGAACATGAGACAGAGCGCTTGGGAAAATTTACAGAACTTAAATGCCGCTTTCCTGAACGAAAATCTGCAGGAACTGGAAACAAAGCTGGAGACTCAAAGAACAAAAAGAACGGCCCTTGAGCAGGCATTTGCCCAATCCCAGGAACAGCGCTCTCTTCTGGAAACAGAGATTCTGACGCTTCAGACACAAAAGGCCAGAGCCGAAACAGAACAGATTCACCACAATACCCGGCAAAAAGAATTGCAAAATGAACTGCTGGCACTTACACAAAGCGAAGTGCAACAGCAGAAGCGGATTTTGGAATTAAAAAAGCGAAATCAGACAGAGGATTTTCTTCAGGCCTACAAGGAACTGCAAAATAAAAATCGTCTCCGGGAAGAAAAACAAAAACAGCTTTTTCTTTTAGAAACTGCCATCCAGGCCCGTATACAAAATAAAGAAAAAGGTGATCTGCTGATTCAGAAAACCAGAGAAGACAAGGCACGGCTGGAAATGCAGATGAGTCAATATGAACAGAAGCTGAAAGAACTGACCGAACAGATTACAGAAAAATCCGGTTCCTGCAAAGATCCCCAAAAGCGCTGCCACGAACTGGAAACCATCATGGAAGAAATCCAACAGTCCTGTACCAGGATAACTGCACAGGCGGAAAAAGCACAAAAAGAAGAAGAACAGCTCTGTCGGGAATATGCGGCCAACGAAGCGCTTACCCAGGCTTTGCTGACTGACTGCCGCCAAAAGCAGAACCTTTTGCTGGAAAAAATGGAGGAGTATCAGATAGCAGAAGAGAACTGGATAGAAACTCATCAACGGGCAGAGACAGAACTTCTTGCTATGCGGGAAAAAGCAGAAAATTATCGGGAATCCTGTCTCCGGGTACAGCTGTGTCTGGAAACAGTGAAGCAGCAGAAATCAGCGCTTCCCCAGCCAAAAGAACCCCTGTCTGTTCTGGAAACAGCCGTCTCTGTTCTGGAAAAAGAAAGTTCCGATACCGTCCGGGAACTTGGCGGTCTAAAACAGCAGCTGCAGCAGCTAAAACAGGCTCTAAAAGAAAAAGAAAAACTGGAGGCAAAGAAAAAAGAGATTACTCACACACTGGATATTCTCTCTGAACTGGAAGGTCTGTTCCGGGGCAAACGGTTTGTAGAATACGTTTCCAGGTACTATCTGGAATACGTCTCCAGAGAAGCCGATGCCCAGTTAAAAGAAATGACTGGCAGCAGCTACGGCCTGGAAACCGACGGCAGCGGTATGTTTATTATCCGGGATTATAAAAACGGCGGGGTTTCCAGACCCGCCTCTACGCTCTCTGGCGGAGAAACTTTTATGGCTTCTTTGGCGCTGGCCCTTGCCTTATCTTCTCAGATTCAGATGAAAGGCGCCGCCCCTCTGGAATTTTTCTTCCTGGACGAAGGCTTCGGCACACTGGATGAAACTTGTCTGGATGTGGTTATGGAATCTCTGGAAAAAATCAGAAACCGGCAGAGAAGCGTGGGAATCATCACCCATGTGGAAGACATTAAGGCGAGAATTCCCATGCATCTGCTTGTAGAACCGGCCCGCATGGGCGAAGGGGGCAGCCGGGTTCATATTGAAGAAGCTTAGGCTGCAAAAGAAGACAGCCTAGCGCTCATCCTTACTATTTTCAAAAATCGGGGCGATTCTGGTAGAGTGATTGTGTTTCCGGAAATCTCCCAGAGTCTGCCGGAAAGTAGTTCTGCGCAGACGATAGGTATTGTGAAGAAAATACACAAAAGAGGACATTTGCTCAGCTTGGGAAACCGTACTTTCATTTGCAGATGTCCTTCTTTCAGATAAGTCAGGTGATGTCCGCTGACTTCCTCCTCCTGTTTATAACCATGGTGTTCCAGTATCTTTTGGGCTTTTGCCAGTTCTTCCCGTGCAGGGATGTAAAGGTCCACATCTCCCAGCTTTCGCTGTTCCGGCATGGGAACATTTCAACTATGATTATGCCTGGCACTCGCTCCTGTACCGCATGTTCCGGAAAGGGATTTCCCGCTTTACTTCCAGATATGCGGACTATCTTGTGACGTTGACGGAACGGGATACGAAAAACTACAGAATGCGCCGGGAGCAGATACTGATTACCGTAGGCCGTCTCACGCATGTAAAAGGTATCGATATGCTGGCAGAACTTGCACCCAAAGTTTTAAGCCGTCATGAATACTGCAAGACTTTGCGGGAAGCTTTTTCCAAAAACACAGGAAAAGTCCAGGATAAATTTGCACCCGCCTGTATTTTCAGGCAATGGGAAATCCTTCTCCAGCAGCTTTCCGCACTTTCGGATGAATGACTTGGACCGCAGCCGCTTATGGAAAGAGCCTGCGTATCTGCCGCTTATCAATATCCGTGATTCTCTTTAAGGGAATCCCCGCGGCGGCAAAGGCCTTATTCTTTAAGCGGTCCCGCTTTTTCGCATCTCTGGTTTCATGAGTGCTGTCATCTAATTCAATGACAAAAAGTACATATAAATCCCTATCACAAATAACAAAATCCACATGCTTCTGGGCAATTTTATGAAAATATTTCATGTACTGTTTTTTATCCGTTACAGAAAGCAAATCTTTTACACCAACCTTGGGACATATGATATAATGATACTCATCAGCCACTTCTTTTAAGAGAAGATAAAAGCGGTATTCTCTTTTGGTGAGCAGATGTCTGGCTGCATAGGGATAATAATTCTTTTTGCGATACAGCACCAAGGTCAGCACCAAAAGCAGGAGAATACCCACGCATGGTATATACAAAATATGATTCAACTGTCTGTACCTCCGTAAAATGAATATACGAAGCGAATGTATGTTCGCCTTTCTTCCATTTTAAATCATTTCAACCAAAATTGCAAGGAGAAAACAAAAATGATTACACATGAGGAAATCGAAGAATTTATCTGCCAGTATCCGGTCTATCAATACGCCTTTTTCCCGCCAGAAGAAATTGAATTTTCCTTCCGGGTACGCTGGATTTGTGAAAAAGAGTGTGAACGGTACAATTCCACCTGGGCCTGTCCGCCTGCTGTGGGAAGCGTAGAAGAGTGCCGGAAGCGCTGTCTTGGCTATCGGGAATGTTTCTTATTTTCCACCATTGCAGAAGTTTCTGATGTCATTAATTTTGAGGAAACGCTGGCTACCCGGAAAGAGCACGAAGCCATTACCGCTGCCATTGAAAGTTTTATACGACAGCAGGGCAGTGCGTGCATGGCCCTTTCCACAGAATCCTGCGACATCTGCGAATCCTGCACCTTTCCCCAGGGGCTTCCCTGCCGTTTTCCGGAAAAAATGCACCCCTGTGTGGAAAGTCACGGAATCATCGTTTCTGAGCTGGCAGAAAAATATGATATGGAATTTACCTTAAGCGCCAATCAGATTCTGTGGTTTGGTATTCTTTTCATCAACTAGACATATGCTGTAAGGAGAAGACGTTCCAGGGGCATGAAGGTGAAAGGAAAACTGAACGAATTCACAGGCCGGTTAGGGGACTCCCTGCAGATTCCCAAAGACCTTTCCTACAGAGAATCTGTACTGACTCTCACCGGTTCACGGGAACTGTATATTGAAAATTATAAATGTATCCGCCAGTATCAGGACACCTGTATTATCCTGCTGTCCAGACAAAATAAAATTCAGATAGAAGGCAGCCATCTGGTGATTGCTTACTACACAGATGTAGAAATGAAGATAACCGGCAATATCTGCAGAATTTTATTTTTATAAGGGAGGTTGCACCTTGCAGGACTGGAAATACTACCGCAAAGGGTATGTGCGCATTCAGGTACAGGCGGACAGCCCGGAGCGGTTTTTGAATTTGTGCGCTTATCACAAAATCCGTGTCTGGAATCTGCTGCAGAACCATAACAGCTATGAAATGAATCTGACGGTAAAAGATTTTTACAAACTGAAAAATATTTGCAGGAAGACCCATACACGGGTGAAAATTACAGGAAAATACGGACTGCCCTTCTTTTTTTACCGCAGCAAAAAAAGAAAGGCGTTTTTTATCGGCATTTGTCTCAGTCTTTTCCTGGTAGCTGCCCTTTCCCGCCATATCTGGAACATTCATGTGGAAGGAAATGTACATAACAGCACCCAGACCATTCTGCGTTATTTAGAAGAGCTTCAGATAGAACACGGCGTTCTGAAAAAAGACCTGGACTGCGCCTGGATTGCCCAAAAGCTGCGGGCAGAATTTCCCGATATCACCTGGGTATCTGCCCGGATTTCCGGCAGCAGACTGATTCTGGAAATTCAGGAAAATGACAACATCTATGAAAAAAAACAGCAGAAACCATCTGCATGCGACCTGATTTCCACCAAAACGGGGCAGATTGTTTCTATGATAACCCGCACCGGCACACCCGTAAAAAAAACAGGAGAGACCTGTGTAAAAGGGGAAGTTCTGGTCCGGGGAACTCTGGATATTCAAAATGACAGCAAAGAAATTATCCGCCAGGAATATACCCTGGCAGACGCTGACGTTCTGGTGGAATATCCGCTGCAATATTATCACGCCTTTTCCATGAAATACGAAAAACCGGTCTATACCGGCAAAGAAAATAAAGGCTATCTGCTGCAGCTGGGAAATTACTGTCTGAATACAAAGAAAAACGTTTCCTGGCAGGAATTTGACACCGTGACGGAGTTAAAGCAGGTTCGCCTGACCGAAAATTTCAGACTTCCCATTTACTATGGAACCAGCACAGACTGTGCCTATGAAACCCGTATTTTCACTTATTCGGAACAGGAAGCCAAAGAACGGGCCACCCTGCATTTAAACACGGTTTTACAAAGTTTAACGGAAAAGGGGGTTCAAATATCTGCAAATCATGTTAAAATAGGAATACAGAATGGAATCTGCACTGCCAAAGGGACCGTGTCGGTAATTGAAGAAGCAGGACAGCAAATCCCTGTACAGATTCCAGAGCAGCCGACAGAAAGGAATACAGACTTAAATGAGTAATATTTGTGAAGAAAAAATGGAATTGCCTGCAGAGCATGAGAGAAATGTGTTTGGTCAGTTTGATGAGCATGTAAAAAAACTGGAGAGAACCCTGGGCGTCACTGTGATTTCCAGAGACGGGCAGATTAAAATTCTGGGTCCAAAGCCATCCTGTGACCAGGCCGTTAAAATACTGAAAGAATTTCTGGAATTGTCCCAGAGAGGAAATACCATTACCCCGCAGAATGTGAATTACGCCCTGTCATTAGCCATGGAAGAGAAAACCTCTGCCATCACGGAAATTGACCGGGACTGCATCTGCCATACTTTAAACGGAAGACCTATTAAGCCCAAAACCCTGGGACAGAAAGCCTATGTAGACGAGATACGAAAAAAGATGATTGTATTCGGCATGGGCCCTGCAGGAACGGGAAAAACGTATCTGGCTATGGCTATGGCTATTACCGCTTTTAAAAATGACGAAGTGGGCAGAATTATTCTCACCCGTCCCGCCATTGAAGCCGGGGAGAAACTGGGCTTTCTGCCGGGGGATTTGCAGAGCAAGGTTGACCCTTACCTGCGTCCTCTCTATGACGCCCTGTACGAAATCATGGGAGCCGAAAGCTTTGCCAAAAACATGGAAAAGGGGTTGATTGAAGTCGCTCCTCTGGCTTATATGAGAGGACGTACCCTGGACAATGCCTTTATCATTCTGGACGAAGCCCAGAACACCACACCGGCCCAGATGAAAATGTTCCTGACCCGTATCGGCTTCGGCTCTAAGGTCATTGTCACAGGAGACCTTTCCCAGAAGGATTTGCCCTCCGGTACCCGTTCCGGTCTTGATGTGGCCCTGCGTGTTCTTCGCAAAGTAGAAGATATTGCCTTCTGCGAACTGACCAACAAAGACGTGGTGCGTCATCCGCTGGTGCAGAAAATCGTACAGGCTTATGACGATTACGAGAAAAAAGAAAAGCTGGAAAAGAAAGAAACACGAAAAGAAAAATTCGGCAGAACTGACAGGAGAAGATGAGTATGACTTTAAATATTGAGATGGAATACGAAACCCCTCTGGAATTTGACTGGGAAGACATTGCCCGCAAAGTTACAGAGGCAGCCCTGGACTATGAACACTGCCCTTATGAGACAGAAATCAATCTGGTTTTGACCGGAAATGAAGAAATTCAGCGTACCAACCGGGAATTTCGGGACATAGACCGCATTACCGATGTGCTGTCTTTCCCCATGCTGGACTTTGATGCACCGGGGGATTTTTCCCATGCAGAAGAAGACGATTCCTGTTTTCACCCGGATACCGGGGAACTGCTGCTTGGTGACATTATGATTTGTATTCCCAGAATGCAGGAGCAGGCCCAAAGCTACGGTCACGGACAGATTCGGGAATTTGCCTTTCTCATTGCCCACAGTATGCTGCATCTCATGGGCTACGACCACATGACGCCGGAAGAAGCGGCCGTTATGGAAAAGAAGCAGGCAGAAATACTGGAAAACCTGGAAATTACCCGGTAAGAAAGTGAATAAAGAAAAAAAATCAGCCGATACTATATTCTGAAAAGATATGGAAACAACGATTCAGATAAGGGAGGTTCTTATGAAAAGAATAATCTATAGTGTCGGCTTTTTTCTTATTGTGTTGTTCCTCTGCACTGGTTTTATGCTCAGTTATCAGGTAGCGGATTTAAAAGACCGGATTTACGACCTGGAGGAAAGCAGCGCCCAGGTACAGCAGCAGGTGTCCGCGGTTTCAGCAAATCCTAAAGGACAGGATTTTATTTTTCAGCGCTATGAGGAGGGAATCTTAAAGCAGGAGTGCTACCGCATCACCGCTTATGGAGAACAGCGGGTGATTCTGCGCCGGGAAAATACAGAAACAGTATCCGAAAATGCCAAAGAAGGGTATCAGCTCCGGCTGGAAAACGGCTGCGTAGTCGTATATGAAAAGGCAGACAACACGGTTTTTGAATATACGGATATTCCGCTGGAGGCTCTGCCAAAAGATTTGCAGGCAGAAGTTCTTCTTGGAAAAGACCTAAAGACACTGGACGAACTGTACAGCTTCCTGGAAAACTATTCCAGCTGAAAAATCACCGTCTGGACGAATGGGTAAAAATAGTGTACTATTAGAACAATACGAAAAGAAACAAATGAGGTACCGTATAAGATGAATGTTCGAGAAAAACTAAAAGACAAAAAGCGCATTGTCATTAAAATCGGTTCTTCCTCCCTGACCCATCAGGAAACCGGAAGACTGGATTTGATAAAAATGGAAATTCTGGTAAGGGAACTGGCCGACCTGCACAATCAGGGAAAAGACGTGATTGTGGTATCCTCCGGAGCCATTGCCGTGGGGCGGGCCGTTATGGGCCTACATGAAAAACCCACCAAGCTGGCACAAAAGCAGGCATGCGCCTCTATCGGACAGGCCCGTCTGATGATGATTTACCAGAAACTGTTTGCGGAATATAACCAGACCGCCGCACAGGTGCTGATGACGAAATATACCATGATTAATGATACCACAAGAGAAAATGCCAGAAACACGTTCAACAGTCTGCTGGAAATGGGGGCCATTCCTGTGGTAAACGAAAACGATACGGTTTCCACCGATGAAATCCAATATGTCAATACCTTTGGGGACAACGATACCCTGTCCGCTCTGGTGGCAGCTCTTACCGGAGCGGATATGCTGATTCTGCTCTCAGATATTGACGGACTGTTTACCGATGACCCTAATGTAAATCCAGATGCCCGTTTTATTGACGTGGTAGAAGAACTGGATAAGCATTTTCTGGAAATGGGAAAAGGCTCTTCCGGCAGCAGTGTGGGAACCGGAGGCATGGCAACAAAGCTGGCGGCAGCACAGATTGCGGCAGCAGCAGGTACGGATATGGTGATTGCCAATGGCTGTGATTTCCATGTCATTCACAAAATTATGCAGGGCCGAAACCATGGCACTTTGTTCCTTTCCCGTGACCGGAATGAGACAGGGCTGCAGGAAATGTTTGAAAATTTATAAAGGAGTACTACATATATGAATCAGGAAAAAATCAACAGAATCAATGAGCTGGCGAGAAAGTCTAAAAGCGAAGGACTGACACCGGCAGAGAAGGAAGAACAGAAAAAACTTCGTACCGAATATGTTGCCACCATCCGCATGAACTTAAGAGCACAGCTGGACAACATCAGCGTACAGGAAGAAGACGGCAGCATTACGAATTTAGGTGAAAAATATGGTCTCAAAAAAGGAAATTAGAAAATACATTTTCGCTCAAAGGAAAGAAATTTCCATAGAAGAAGTGGAAAAAAACAGCCGGCTTATCTGTGATACCGTGACTTCTCTGCCGGAATTTCTGGCAGCAGAGTGTGTCTATGCCTATGCGGATTATAACAAAGAGGTGAGCACCAGAGGCATTATAGAAGAGGCTTGGAAAGCAGGAAAGAGAGTGGCTGTACCGAAAGTGACGGGCGCTCACGAAATGAAATATTATTATATCACCTCCTTTGACCAGTTATCTCCCGGATATTTCCAGATTCCGGAACCGGAGGAAGGAGCGGAAGCTCAGGAAGAAAATGCTTTTCTCATTGTCCCGGGTGTCGCTTTTGACAAAAACCGCCACCGGGCCGGATATGGACAGGGATTTTATGACCGGTATTTAAGTATGCATCCAAAGCATAAGACAGCGGCCATTGCGTTTGAATTTCAGATAGTAGAGGAAATCCCGGCAGAAGCCACAGATATCTTTCCGGACAAAGTTGTGACGGAAAAGCGAGTGATAGAATAGCGGAAGAGTAAAACGGTTGTAAATAGATGGGATAGACAAAGCTGCCGGTTCCCTGTCACTGCCTCGTCTCCATCATAAGCAGAAACAATTTCATGTCCCGTTGGTTTCAGATACTCGCAAATAGCTTCATTCGTTCTTTTATCGTCTTCAACAATCAATATTTTAGCCATATACACACCTCCAGGTTTCCGTTTATACCCTCCATATGAAAAGAGTATGAAATTCAAAACTTAATTTTACTATATAGCATAAATGGGCAAATCAAAACAGCAAAAAATGTGATACACTTGCTGAAAAAGAACGTATTGATGATATTATCCGAAATGTAGAGAAGGAGTACACTATATGCATATAAGAAAAGCTGAAAGAAAAGATTTATCAAGAATCGCTGAAATTTTTGTTTTCAATAACCGCACAAACTTTTTCCCGATTTTTAAGGACCCTGAATTTTCTTTTAAAGAGCTGCAGGTAGTTCCCTTGGTTGACCATTATTTCGGAAAAGAAGAAATTCTAAACACAATTTACGTTTATGATGACGGACTGATAAAGGGCTTTATTCAAATCAGCGGATTAGAAATCTGTAAATTGTATATAGATACTTTTTTTCAAAGCGCAGGAATCGGCAGTGCGCTGATAGAATATGCAATCCGAGAGCACAGAGTTCGCACCCTATGGGCCTTGGAAAAAAATAAACGGGCTGTTTCTTTTTATCAAAGACATGGATTTCTTTTGAACGGGCAGAAAAAATTGGAAGAGGGAACGATAGAATATCTGGTGCAGTTAGAGCGATAAACGTCAGAAAAATCGGTTGAAAAATTCAAAACGATACTATATACTTATAAAATAATGCCCTGAAAGGACTTAGGAAAATGGAAAACAAAGAACTGATTTTTGACAGTAACATAGATAAATTAATTGAAAGTGCAGATTTGACAAAGGAGGCTCCCACAGAAGAACCTTACCGCCAGTACTGGTTTATGAAGAAAGCAAGACAGCTTGTAAACGAAAAATCGAAAGAACTGAACCGGGATTTAACTTTCTGTGTCAATACGTTCGGCTGCCAGATGAACCTTGTACTCGAGATGTAATAAACCCGCATAAATAAAGGATTTTAAAAAAATACGATATGCAAATAACATGCATACCGTATTTTTATTTAAGTTAAACGACTATTTCGATTCTCTATACAAAAACCTGTGCCTAAGTCCATTTTTAAATGTAATTTCTGCAGGCCTGCCGTCCGTAATTACAATCTGGTCAATCACCATGCTTAAAAATTCTCGCAGAATTTCATCATCAACGGCAGCAGCAAATTCATTGTATACAATGTGGTCTTGCGTCTTTATTTCATGGGCCAGCAGAAAAGAGGATGCCGACCGGATAAAAGATAACTCAGACATCGAACTGGTAAACCGGGATTCAACCAAAGCCTTGAGTTCGTTCTCTGCTTCAATTTTACTTGTTTCCAACGATAATTTTGTTTCCAGGTACTCTTTTTCGCCCATGGCATCATCAGCGAATAGGTAGGCTTTTTTTAGGCGCTCCATGGCTCTTTCTGTTTTGACAATTATCTGCTTAAGTTCCTCTGCGCGTCCGCTGCTGGAAGAGGGAGCAGGAAGAGGCTCCGGGGAATAGGAAACCGAACCGGAAGCTCCCGAAAAAAGACGAAAGGTTTTTTCTGAATCTTCTGAAATGATTCCTGCCACATCAGAAAAGATGGTATCAGAAAGCAAAATGTGTTCCAATTCCTCGGGGCTCTTGATTTTATACCGTTTCGCAGATGCCTGTACCATGGCGCGGATATAGTTAAAAATAAAGGGACCAAGAACTACATCACTGCAGCCGACAGCATCACAGGATTTTTTTCGGAAGCGGTCACCACACCGGTATAGGGACGGAGTAAAGCCGTTTGCTCTGGCACGGTCCTTTTTTATTGCCTGGAAATGTGCTCCACATTTGCCACATACCAGAAAGCCGGAAAAAATATGACAATGCTTCCTGCCATGCACAAAACCCTGGCTTCTTTTGGCAGCAGCGTTCCTGTCCATAATAGCATTGCAACGTTCCCATTGTTCTGGGGGGACAAGAGGAGGAAAAACACCCTCTGCATAAATCACTTCATCTTCGGGCTTTTTTCGCCCTCTGGCGCTTTCGCGGTAATTATATCGGTAATCCCCTTTGTTCATAGGATTTCGAATAAAATCAGCCACTGTTTTGGAAGTCCATTCTCCTCCGCGCTTTGTAGGAACTCCATTAAAATTGTTATAATCACGCACCTTACACGAAGATTTTGTCTCTTCGTACAGGTCATACATACGGCGGGCGAAGACTAATTCTATAGGGTCATGTTCCGGCATCTGAGTTTCTTCATTCCATCGCCAGCCGTAAGGCATACGGGCACCGTTCCACTGTCCGGAAAGAGCGCGGTCAAGCATAATGTCTTTTACGCGCTCACTTGTAAGCTTACGTTCCAATTCTGCGAATATCAAAATGATTTTTAATACAGCTTCTCCGATTGCGCTGGAAGTGTCGAATTGCTCATTTAGCGATATAAAGGTTACATGATTATACTTAAAATCATCGTACATCAAAGAGAAATCCACAAGGTTTCTTGTGATACGGTCAATTTTATAAACGACCACATGGGATACAAGTCCGGCACGGATTTTCTTCATCATGCGTTCAAAAGCAGGACGCTTCGTGTTTTTTCCAGACCTTCCGGCGTCTTCAAAGATTTCAATTCTTTTTTCGTCAATATGTAAAATGTGTTTGCAGTAACTTCTCAGTTCCTTCTTCTGGAAAGGCAGAGAGTCTTTGTCAACCTGATGCCCAGTTGAAACACGGACATACAGTGCAACGATTTGATTTTCCATGGTATCATCTCCTAAAAAAGTGTGCAAAAAAGACAGCCTGCCTCTTGCAGACCGTCACCGAAGATGATACAATGTATTTGCTTATGATACAGAGTATATCTTCGGATATCTCATTTTCAACCGTTCCTGTTGGCGCAGGGGCGGTTTTTATTAATTTAAATTTGATACAGCATAATCAGCTTCTTCGGCGGTAAATTTCTCACCATACTCGGAAGTGAGCTGGTCACGAATTGCCTCTATCGACATACCCATAGATTCCTGATAGCTTTTCGCAGTTGCTAAAGCATTAGCGTTCCAGTCTGCTTCAATGTTGTCGATGGCATATTGCGCTTCTTCGGCGGTAAATTTCTCGCCATTCTCAGAAGTGAGTTGGTCATAAATTCCTTGTTTAGACATATGCATAGTATCACTGTAGCTTTCCGCAGATGCTAAAGCATTGGCATTCCAATCTGCGTTAAGATTATCAATGGCATATTGCGCTGCCTCTGCAGGGAATTTTTCTCCGTATTCGGAAGTAAGCTGGTCATAAAGCCCTTGTTTGGACATCGGCATAGTATTGTTGTAATTTTGGGCTGTTTTTAACGCGGATTGATATTCTCTTGGAACATCGGAAACAGCAGCTTCTGGCTCAGTGCTACTTGTGGAGATATTCTCAGAAGCTTTTGCTTGTTCGGAAGTACTCTGCTTTACATCGCTGTTTTTGTCGTCTTTTTCGTTCTCTAAATCGGGGCTAAAAATGCCCACAACAATAAGCATACCCGCGATAACAAAAAATGTTTTTAGACACCATCCTTTTTTCTTTACTTTTTCCTTTTTAGCCATTTCTGACTTCCTCCTTAAAATAATTTTATTAAAACGCCATAGGCGAATTAATCGTATCATGCTGTAAAATATTTTTAAATGGAGACAATATTCAATGAAAGGAGTTGTCACCATGAAAATTTTATTACAGGAATACATGAATAATAAAAACTTAACAGTACGCCAGGTCTCCATTGCAACTAAGATACCGAAATCGACAGTTTCGAATATTTGCAACAACAAAATTATGCCGCGCATGGATACAATGGAGCAACTGGCAAAGGGGTTAAAAATAAAAATTACGGATTTATTTGAATCCCCCTATAAGTAGTGTCCACAAACGTGGACAAATGACAAATTTCGACAATTTTACACCTCCCAGATTCGGATAGTATATAGAAGGTAAAATACATGTGGGAGGTACATATTATGGATTATCAAAAAGAAATAACAAAACTATTAAAACGGGTAAAATCTGAATATCACTTACGAATGATTTACAGATTTATCAAGGGACTATTGGACTAGGGAAACCTAGTCCTTTTTTAACGACCCCATTGTGGTGGCTACTTGTTCCAATGCCGCCCAACCTCGTTCATCCAGTCGCGAAAGCATACTTATGTATCTTTTCTTGAAAGAATCGTCCTGCGTTTTGAGAATCCTAGAAACAAAATCTACAATATAATCTTCTTTAGATAATTCTGCTTTCATTTCTCCGGAACCGGTGCGAAGCCATTCTTCGTTTATATCAAATTCTTGACATATGAGTTTGTAAAGAGCTTCTTTTTGTTCAGGACGCTTTAAACGGTCGTATTCTATATTAACAATAACGCTTTCGCTTACGTTAAATTTTTCTCCAAATTCTCTGCGAGATAATTTATTATCCTTTCGTATTAATTCAATTCTATTACCTACAGTCAAGCTTCTGCCTCCTTTCTGTGTTTAAGTATATCACTATATAACTTGTTAGTCAACAAGAAAAGTAAGAAAAACAGAATATAAATATGTTGACAAACAAGAATAATTGTTGTATGATTTGTTTATCAACAAGAAAGAGGTGAGAACAGCAACTATGTCAGAGAAGCAAAAAGAAACATTAGAGAAACTCGGAAAAGTAATCGAAAAATTAGATGATGCAGGTTTGGAAACTCTTCTTAGCGTAGGGAATGGCATTGCAATAGGAATGGAAATAACCAGAGGAGAGAAACAGAAGAAGACGGGGTGAAAAATGAAAAATAAGAAAGAAAAGAAACCGCCAAAGATAACGGTTTCAGATGTGGGATTGGTGCTTTCGATAACGAATTTGCTGCTTATTATTCTTTTCGAATGCGTATTAAAATAATTTGCTTAAAACTTCCATTATTTTTTCGTAGTTGCAGATTATTTCCATTATTAGACCAACCATAGAGACGCCAACAGCAATCCAGCCTTTTACATCGGCTTTCTTAGATTTATTAATGGCGAGATTTGACTGGGCTTTTGAAGAGTCAGCAATATCTTTTATGGAAAGTTGAAAAGACTTACTATCTTCCCGATACAATACATATCCCTTGCCTTAAGCCAAGGTTACCAGAGGAAAGAGAAGAATAAGAAAGTGGGGTGAGAAAGATGGGGATGAGTCCAGAACCAAAATATAGAATTAATTGCAGAGAAAAGGATACGCAAGAATATTCCGACATGGAGCATATGGAATTTTCCGTTACATTTAATATTCGCGGGGATGGTGTAGAAAGAAGGTTAGAAAAATTTATTGAAAAAGTGGTAAAGCCTTTAAAAGAAAAATACCCCTACGCAGAAATCTGCATAGAGGTAAATGGTTAAATTTCTTTCTCGATTTCGAGGGTGCCAATAATGTCACTGGAAACGACATAATTGCCTACGGAAGAATACAGACGCAAAGTGCAATCAAGAGGAAAACGGTGTGAGAGCATTTCCTCTTCGCCAACTACAACATCATCAATATAATCTGAATATGTAATTTTGCTGATGTGTTCGTATGTACGGACAACCTTTTTAGACTTATCTAAAATTGAAACTGTATACATGTAAATTCTCCTTTCGTAATACTCAGCCATGGCAGTGGCCTGTAAGTAAATTATAGATGGGAGAATATGGAAAAGCAATGATAAATACCGATTGAACATTTCTTAAAGCAGAGAAAGTGAGGGAACAAAATGTCAGGACCAATATTTAGCGGAGATACGATACCTGAGAATCTTCCGGAAAAAACAAAAAAATGGTTAGAAAATAACAAGCCTTTATGGAAAACCTCTCCGTTTGACATACCAGGACCAAGATTCGTCAAAGGACTTGAAGGGGTTGATGAACTGATAGATGAATATAGCAGAGAATTTGACGTAGACAGAGAAGAAATTTTCTTCGGAAGAAGCAGAATTCCACCAACCGACCCTGGCTGTCTTGTGTATATAGAAATTGAAGGGGGCGACTGTTGTGTCTATTTTAGAAAAGAACTTAAACCAGAGGGCCGGTGGATATGTCAGAGCTATATGCATCATATAAAAGGTTCATCTGACCAGGAGGGCACTTTTGATTACAGATATGGAATTGCGTACATTTAGCGGAGATATTTCTTGCCATTTGTCAAGAGATTCTGCAAAAGGCAATCCGCAGGGGACATCTGCAAGATATGGTACACACTTCCATACATCAGATGAACAATCTATTGCAGGAAGAAGTTTTTGAGCAACGTTCCAGTAGCTTCCGTAATCGTTGTAATTGCTTGTGCCAGAACCTGCTTCTAATTCTTTTAAAATTTTTTCATTTAAATTCATAGAAGGGTCTTGGAAGCATTTGCAAAGACATTCGGCGATTGAACTGTTGAAATAATTAATATATTTTTTCTTGTTAATGGTAGAAAGTTCTAACGGGAAAATGTAAGAGGATAAAACTGCGAGAACTTCCTCAAACCAGCGCAAAGAATTTTTTACGTTTTTTGAAACTGCAGCATGACAAAGTTCGTGAGAAAGTTGAAATGCAATCTGACTTTGGCAATTGACATTGCACCCCAAAACAACGATTTTCCCGGAATGTCTGGTGATGGGGGCGTATGGGTCAGAGAGGTCATTTTTTATCTCATACCCAGAAAAGCTTATACCGAAAGAATTCTGATAAAGAGACAAAAGATTTTGGCATGTGTCAAAGTAAAGGGTTGATGAATTAGACATAATAAAAACTCCTTTCTTTTTCTAAAACTTTGATATTGTGCTCGGCATGGCATTGCCTGTAATTAAAGTATAGGAGAAACAGTAGAAAATGGCAATAAGCATAAGTATTTTTAGTAGAAGGCGGGGGTGAACTACAAATGGACAAAGGAACCATAAAACTAAAGGATTTAGTAGCCATTATGGCATCGTCACAGCGAGTTCTTATTTACAATAGCAGGTATGATTTAATCTACAACGGGTACCGGGCGCATCTGGCTATGGACGCAGAAATGATTGAAGCTGGGTATGAAGTAAAACGCCTTGATTTTTCAACTCAGTTTTGCAAAAGAACCTTTGACAATAAATATGGCCGCCAGATTCCCGTTACAGAGGAAAATGCCGGGGAATACGAATTGAAAGACATTCGAGTAAAATCATACATAAAAATATATCTGGCTTAGGAGGGTGAGATGAGAAAACAAAAATTAGAGTTTGATAAAGAAACAGGTTTGAGAGTCTACAAAGGAGAGGAATTACATTTTAATGATTACCTTCGGCAGCAGGTAGGCGCTGGCTGGTATATGATTCGAGATATATTGTATGGCGCTGGTTACGGGGTTGAAGAAGTTTTTGAATACCGAGAACTGCTGCTTAAGGGTTTTAGAATGCTTTGCCGGCGCAGGAAATACATACCGGTAATATACAAATAAAAGAGGTGGATTTTATGGACAAAGCAAAAGAACTTTGGAAGCAACTAAATAAACGGGGGATACATACAATGGAGGAACTGGAAAGAGAGATGAGAAAAATTACTCCGGTTGACATATCCGTAATGGCCGGAGCTTACAATCAGTTGCAGAATACAATACAGGAAGAAAGGGAGGCAGTATAAATGAAACGAATCAGAAAATATCTGACAAAGGCATTAACGAGAATGATAAACAAAAGGAATGCCAAAGTAGAGCAGGAACTTCTGACGGATATATGGGCATGTAGAAGCGCGAATAGTCTGCCGGAACTACGGGAAAAATGTGCCCATGTTCAGAAAAAAATATGCGTCAAAATGTACGACAGGAAACTGACAGAAGAAACGGGAATGCAGTTATATAACTTGGCTGGAAGCATTTACCGACAGAGGAGGAGAGAGTTGTCAAAGAAACTCGGACTACTGGCGGCCACCAGATAGTCCGGAACATAAGAAAATAAAAACTTTCTATCATTCTATCAAAATTACAGGAAAAGTCAAGCGCCAAAAGGAGGGAAGTCGTTGTAAGGAGGTAGAGGATATGAATGGAAATATAAAAAGCCGTATGCGGGACGAGATTATTGTGCAGATGCAGCAGTATGTGAGTGTGGAGATATTGCAAATTCTGGACCAAGTGCTGGTAGAAATACTTGAAGAGGTAAACATAGAGCCAAGAGAAACCCTGCCGGCAGAGGTAAAAGACAGCGTAGACGAACAGAACAAATACATTATCCAGCTGTTTTTATATAAAAAGTCCAACCTGGCGAAGGGGACCCTGGAAGATTATCTGAATGCAGTCAAAATGCTTTTAACCTATACGGACAAGCCCCTGACAGATATCACAGATATTGATATCACCGGTTTTATGCGCTGGTACGAAAACCGGAACGTGACAAAGATGGGCAAGCAAAACAAAGGAACAACCGTAAACAATGCCCGAAAATTCCTCTCTGCGTTCTTTGGATGGATGCGGAAAGAGAAGTTTATCAATTGCAATCCCGTCGAAACCGTGCAGGAACGTCCGGTGTCGAAAATGCCAATAGATTTCTTTACTCGCACAGAACTTGCACAGCTCCGGGAAGCTTGTAGAGATGTCCGGGAGCGGGCAATATTAGAAACTCTGAGAAGCACCGGAGCAAGAGTTGGGGAAATGATTGGAATTAACCGCTTTTATATCAACTGGGATACCGGTGACGTGATGATACAGGGAGAGAAAGGCGGAAGATACAGACCTTTGTACCTGGACGAGGAGTGCCGGTATTACTTGAAACGGTATCTGGAGAGCAGAAATGATAATGACCCGGCTCTCTTTATCAGTAAGCGAAAACCCCGTACAGCATTAAAAAGAGAGGGTATCCGGGCAATTATGAAAGACATAGGGGCGCGCGCCGGACTGCACTGCCGGGTTTATCCCCATAAAATGCGCAAAACCTTAGGCATGGAACTGAGAAATAAAGGGGTAGAGATTGGAACCATACAGGAGATTATGGGACATTCCGACCCGGCGGTGACAGCGAAATATTACGCGGAAAGTACAACGGAAACATTAAGAGATATACGAAGGAGAACAGCATAAATGAGAACAGCAACTTATAAAAAGTAGCCTTTTGGCGTTTTAGATAAAAAGATAGAAAGAGATTAGGGGTTGGCGCGTGAGCCAGCCCCTCTGTAAAGGAGTGAAGGAGTATGACAAAAATGCAACGCTTAGAGCGCGAAAACGAAATCATGAAAGTGGCCCTGAAAAGCATCAGGAATCTGTATAGACTTACAGACGAAGAACGTGCCCAGTATGTAAGGGAAGAAGGGGGCGGTATGGGGAATTTTTTAGCAATTGCAGCAGGAGAAACGCAGGGGATAGCAGAAAGAACATTACGCGCCGTGGAAAGAAAGGAGAACTATGAATAAGGTTATTTTAATGGGACGTTTAACCAGAGACCCGGAAGTAAAATACACCCAGGGAGAAAATGCCATGGCCATTGCTAGATATACCCTGGCTGTTGACCGCCGGTTTAAAAGGGACGGAGAAGCCGCCGCAGACTTTATAAGCTGTGTGGCTTTCGGAAGACAGGCAGAATTTGCCGAGAAATACCTGCGCCAGGGAATCCGCATCGTAGTGACCGGGCGCATCCAGACAGGCAGCTACACCAACCGGGACGGAAATAAGGTATACACCACAGACGTGGTTGTGGAAGAGCAGGAGTTTGCCGAAAGTAAAAATGCGCAGAACCATGCAGTAGGACAAGCGGCAGCAGGAAAGCCACAGGTAGACCCGGACGGATTCATGAACATTCCGGACGGCATTGACGAAGAGCTGCCATTTAGCTAAACAATGTGAGAAAAGAGGAGAACGTTATGTTTGATAAATTCGGAGAATTAAACAGCTGTGAGGAGATAAACGAACTGGCAGAAAACCTGTTTAATGAAGGAGATATAGATAGCTTAAAAGTGATGGCAAAAGAAAATGGCATTCAGGAGGATTTTGTGGAAATGTATCTGCAGGGAGACATCCCGGTGCTTTGTGATGCGCTGACAGCAGCGCTTGGGAAAATTGACATCGAGGCAGCAGAACTGAAACCCAAGGAAATCATGGAGGATTGGGTGGAGTACCTGCGTGGACAATGCGTGGAAGATGATACTCTGGCCCGGCAGGTACGAAAAAAAGGAAAAAGCTTAAAGGGATGCATTGCGGCACTGCTGTCATGGTCTTTTAAGAATCAGCAGACGATTAATGAGGATATTATAAAGAAAGCTGGCGTAACCGCAAAAAAAGTAACGCTGGGTATTCCGGGTATGGGCAGAGCCAAACAGATTATCAAGGACTACTACATGGGAGGTGCTGAGAAATGAAACGGACCAAGCTGTTGATGTGCCCGCCATGCGAGGCACCGCAGAAAAAAGACACGGTTAATGTAATAGCTGTAAGCCAGATTATAGAAGTGGACGAAGAAAAAGCCGTGGAGGTAAGTCTTTTTTATATGGGGGTACTAAAGGGGCGGTATTTTGCAAATAAAGAGAACTATACTGCCTGGGTAAATGGTAAGTGGCATAACTGTAAAATTAAAAACGCAGCGAGACTGTGTAAAGGTCTGGATGCCTTAAAAAATGATTATTACTACATAGGAAGGGAAATGGAATGGGATTCCAAGGGAGATGAGGATAGAGTGCTGGATTTTTTGGATACTTGGAGTATAGACAGCTACGAGGGGGGAGTAAATACCCGTAAGTGGACACAAGCGCTCCGCCGGAAGCAGAAGCGGATAGATGAGAAAATGGCAGAAGTGCCCTGCGTTCCGGAGGAAGTGGAAAATTGGATAGAGCAGACATTTTTCCCTGGGCATATTCTTTTCTTTAAAAAAGGGGAGAAGCGTACAGAATATACCTGTACTGCCTGTGGCTGCAGCAGCTGGAAAAAAGCAGGGTGGAAGCATGGGGAAAGAACTGTATGTCCAAAATGCAGACAACCCGTAACAGCCAACAGTCGGCAGCGGGAAAAAAGCCAAAAAGTCCCTATCATAATATTACAACAGTATGGAAAAGAATGGGTAGAACGTCAGTTTAAAGCGGTGTGCCGGTGGGGAGGCAGAGAAAAAGAAATCCGTCTTCTGGAAGAATGCAGAGCCATAATCCCTAAAGGAAAATGCTGGGGGACGGTATGGTACGGCACACTGGAAGGGGATGAATTTGAACAGGAATTCTGGGACCGTAATCCCAGGAATAAACATTTCCTTTCGTCTTATCTTTATCCGGGAAATTTAAAGGAAGTGTTAAAGTGCGGAAATCTGGAAAGGAGTGGAATGGATATCCTGGCCGAAAATGGAAAAAAAATTAATGTAAACCGCTTTATTACAAATTTTCATAACAAGCCATATCTGGAATACCTGATAAAGGCAGGATTAAGCTGTTTGGCTGTAGATATTGTGGAAAAAATTCCATGGATAGACCGGGAGCTGATAAATGAAACTGGAAAAACCCTAAGAGAAGCGTTACGTCTGGATGGCAACAGGATAAACCGCCTGAAACAGTTAAATGGAAACATGTTGACGCTGAAATGGCTGCAATACGAAGAAAGAGCAGGCATAAAAATTTCCCAAGATTCTCTGCAGTATCTGTCGGATAAAAAAATCCCGATAACCGATTGTGAAAGCATGCTGAAAGAACTGAAAAGTGTAAACCGCATGGTAAATTACATAAAAAAACAGAAGCTGCGCCCTTCCAAGACCATAACCGTGTGGAGAGATTACCTGCGTATGGCTGAAGAAGAAGGCTATGATGTGACTGATGATATTGTGAGATTCCCAAAGGATTTAAAAGCCCGGCATGACCAGCTGGTAGAAATCAGAAATGCCAGAATAGATAAAAAAAGGTTAGAAAAGGAAAAAGAGAAATACCGGAAACTGGATGCGCGAATTCTAAAACGGCTGCCGCAGGCGGCACAATATTACTGGGAAAATGACCGGTATATGATTGTTCCGGCAGGAAAATGCCAGGAACTGATTACAGAAGGCAGGGCACTTCATCATTGCGTAGGAAGCAGTGATATTTACATGGAAAAAATGGCAGCAGGAAAAAGCTGGATTCTTTTTCTTCGGAGAAAGAAAGAATTGGAAAAGCCTTATTACACAATCGAAATAGACATGAAAGAAAATCGGATACAGCAATATTATTCGGAGTTTGACAGACAGCCAGATAAGGCAGCTATAACGAGAGTGCTGGATGAATTCAGGCGGAGCATAGGAAGAAAACGCGTGAATGCAACCGCATATACAGCAGGTTAAGGAGAGGAGAAGACAATGGGATATGTACAGATGACACTTGATGACTGGCTGCAGATGAAGCAGAAACTCAGACAGGAACTTTTGGGGGTAAAGCAAAGCTTTGTACGGATTGGCTATGCCCTGCGGAAAATCGAAGACCAGCGTCTCTATGAGCAGGACGGCTATAAAAGCATTGCAGAATTTGCCAAAGCGGAGTACGGCTTGGAGCCTTCCACGGTCAGCCGTTTTATGAGCATCAACCGGGAGTATTCTGTAGACGGATATTCCCAGACCCTCCGACCGGAGTTTACAGACCTGGGGCGGAGTCAGCTGGAAGAGATGTTAAAGCTCCCGGAAAGTGACCGCCAGATGATACAGCCGGAAACCTCAAGGGAAGATATCCGGGAATTGAAAAGGTTTAACAAAACCGTTCCGGAAACCGGGGTGGCAGACGATATCGAGAAGCTGATAGAAGGATTCTACAAAGATAACCTGGAAGCCTTAAACACAGTTTTTTCAAATCCTCCATTTGACGAATCAAATATCAAAGGTTTTATGGAGATTGTAAACCCTGGAGGAAACCGCTCATACAAAAAAGGTCTGTTCTTTTTAATGCTATATGAAAACCGTGTGACTTTTAAAAAGTTCGGTGGCACACCTCAGAACATGACCTGGTGGGAATTTTACCAGAAGACCGTGGATATTTTCGGAAGCTCGGCAGCAGGAGAGGAAACCTGGCAGAATTACTTTGGGGAAGAAACCCCTAAAGAAGACAAAGTTACACCAAAAGAAAATACCCCACAGCCTCCGGCACAGGACAGCCCGAAACAAGCAGAAAAACCGAAGAAAGAGCCAGTTGCGCCGGCGCAAAAATCCGCGGAAATCAAGGAGGAAAAGGAGATTGCTCAGGATACAGAAAGCACCTGCACCACCAAAAGAATGGGAGAAGATACCAAGTCGGAAGCTGAGGAGACTGCAGAAGAAAAGACGGAAGAAGCAGAACCCAGCCCTGAGACTGTAGCAGAAATTATCGAAAAGCCTTATGGCAGCAGGAAAGACTACATAGATACGCTTACGGCATACGGAATGGCCTGTTATCTGGCGGAAGAGTACAAAAACAAGAATTTTAAAGTGAGCCTTCTCGCGAATCCTGAAGAACTGGAAAAGTGGTTGAATGAAGCAGTGGATTGCAAAGGATATGCGATTGAAGAAGACAATAGTATTCCGGGACAAATGAATGTGGAGGAATTTTTGCAAAACAGGGAGGAAAGTAATGGACAAAAATAAATTAACCCCAGGAAAGAAATACCTGCGTAAGCGAAAAACCACCTACGCAGGAAAAGAAGTAGAAGCAGAAAGCTGGATAGAGTGTATGCAGGTTACGCCTGCAGGGGCGGTATTCTGGAGCGGGGATAATTTAGTAAAGCTAACTGATGAACAAATCGAAAAGGAAGTAAGCAGAGTATGAAAAGCCTGATATGGAAAAGCCTTAAACGAATGGGATTAGTAAAAGAAACAAAACCAAAGGTATCAAAAGAGGAAATGTGCAGAAAAGCGGTTGCATCTGGTGTATGCCCGAAGATGTGTGAAAAATGTGCATGGAGAACAAAGGGGAACTAAATTAAAGTTTAGTGGAGGTGCAAAATGGGAGACGAAAAAGTATTGACATCTAACGTTGAGGGAAGTTTTATCACACAGCTTGCAAGGGAGTGGATGCTTTGCGAGGGAAAAGAATTTGAAAAAGTTATGGATTTGCTACTGAATTGTATGGATGGAACTGAAATGTCTGAAAAGGAACTGCGGCGGTATGCGGAAGATGTTCTCATTGGAAGAGCTGAATTTTCTGGAAATACGGCAGACGGAACATTTTGTATGATAGCATATAATGCAAACGAACAGCCATATGTTCCAGAACAATTCAATATTTTCTGCCGGTACTCAGAAGCAGTCAGAAAAAGAAAAGAGGCTGAAAAAGATAAACAAAAATACATGGAGTGGTATGAGGTTGCAATGGAATATGTGCCAGAGAGCTTAAAGAATGAGGTCAGAAGGGAGACAGGACAGCCAGTAGAAATTCAGTATGGTTCGGACATATTGGCGGGATTCATGGAGCGTATGCTGGATAAAGAGGAACATTCAACAGAGGACTACGGGTGGCTGGCTCCAGATGGAACATTCCATGAAGTAGAGTGGGGGAATCACCAGGAATGGGCAAATAACTATTTGGGAGAACATCTATCGGAGGAAGAACAGAAAGCCGCTCTAATAGAAATTAATGCGTCTGGTATATCAAAGAGTGGAACAGACATTCTAGGAGCAGCTGATTATCTGGTAAGGAGGGGCTGGGTTTTACTGCATAATCCTTCTCAGGGAATCGCTATTCCTACGAGAAATCCGATGAAACAATACACGAAAGCTCAAAAGGAATTTCTCTACGATTATTATATGGAGCGAGGAAAAGAAAAAGAAGCAAATGCGGTGTATGAAGATTAAACTGGAATTTAGAGGAGGCGCAGAATGAGTAAATTAGATGAATTGCTTGAGGGATTTAGAAGTGATAAAGGTTGGAATACAGAAAATCGAGATGGTTCTCATCGTTTTGACAAAGAAATAGAGTGGATAGGTCAGATGATAAATGAATATGCCGAATATTTTAAAATGCCGGTGGATGAAGTCGTTGAAATAATGGAGAAAAAAAGGACATATTCATGGCCAAATTATTATCAAAAAGCGAATTTCCCGGATGTATCAAGTTTTGGAGAATTAGTAGGAGTATATAAAACTTTTGAGGAGTTCCAAGAATATGCAGAAAGGCATTGGAAAGGGTTTAAATGTCCGAGTTGTGGAAATATTGGAGGACATGCGCAAGAATGCGTACACCGTATTGAAAAAGACGGCAAATGTGATTGGTGTTCTTACGGATTTTTTCAAAGTGGAACAAGAGTGATAATACTTGAAAACGGATTTGAAACAATTCCGATTTTTGAACCAGTTCCACTTGATTAATCTGAGATTTAATGGAGAAGTAAACAAAATGAACAGAAAAGATATAACAAAGTTTTTAGGTGAACTTCTTGTGAGGAATAGGCTGACAGGAAGAGGAAAGTATTACGCAAGTGAAGTGTCGCTAGACTATGGAACTACAAATGTGAAAAGAGTGGATTTTATGCAATTCGAACCTGCCGGAGTGGTTTCGGTCGGAGAAATTGAAAAAGGTATATTCACGTCTTATGAAGTCAAAAGCTGCAAGTCCGATTTCAACAGTGGATTTGGTAGAAATTTTGTGACAGAGAAAAACTACTTTGTGATGCCAATGGAACTGTATAAAAAAGTAGCAAAGGAAATAGAATATCCGGTTGGCGTAATGTGCCCGATCCCATCCATGCGCGATATACATGATGAATTTGAAGATCCTACGCAATTAGATTCTAATGATGTAGCAGCATGGGATATGAAAATTGTTAAATCTGCGCATCCAGCTGTAAGGAAACGTTCTATGGTGGAATTACTATTTTGTATGTTGCGGTCGGGCCATTAAGGAAGTGAATTAACGTTTATATTGGTAAATTAAAGTTTAGTGGAGGTGATAAGTATTAAAGCGGTTTTAAAATATCCTGGTGCCAAGAATAGAATAGCACCTTGGATATGTGAATATATTCCGAGGCATGATGTGTATTTAGAACCATTTGCCGGAAGTCTTGCTGTACTTTTTAATAAAAAACGATGTCACATTGAAACGGTGAATGACTTGGATGGAGAAGTAACTAATTTCTTTTGCATTCTGAGGGATAGAGGAAATGAACTGGAACAACTTATATCATTAACTCCGTTTTCCAGGAGAGAATATGAAGATGCCTATAAATCTTGCGAGGACGAACTTGAAAGAGCGAGACGGTTTGCAGTGAAATGCTGGATGGGATTTGGATGTGGAAACCTATATCGAAACGGCTTCAAATCTGGACAGCAGACACATTCTCCGAATCCGGCCAAAGCATGGGCGAAATTGCCAGAGACTATGAAGCTGGCGACTGAACGGCTAAAGGGAGTACAGATAGAGAATCTTCCGGCTGTAGAACTGATTAAACGGTATGACACGTCAGATGTATTTATATATGCAGACCCACCATATCTTCATGGAATCAGGAAGAACTATCTGTATAATTATGAAATGGAAGATTGTGAGCATGAGGAGCTTTTGGAAATATTAGCAAAACACCCAGGAAAGGTCCTTTTATCTGGGTACGATAATGACCTGTACAATCATGTGCTTAAAGGATGGAGAAAAATACAGAAAAGGACACAGGCAGAATTAGGGATTCCGAGGACGGAAACGCTTTGGATGAACTGTGAGATTGGGCAGCAGGAACTAGAACTTGAATTTGAGAAAGGAGACTTATGAACTGCAACAACTGTAACAAATGTAAAACAGACCTACAAACAGGAGATTTCTACTGCCAACACCGGGGACATTTAATAACTCCCCGGGAAGACTGCCAGACGGCAGCAGGACAATTCCGGGAACACATAAGAAACCGATTTAGCCGGAGGGAGTGATAGCATGGAAGACAGATGTATATGCTGCGGGGATATAATCCCGGAAGGGCGGCAGGTGTGCGAAGCGTGCATGAAAGGAGAAAATATGCGAAACAACGAAGGATACAATGACCCAACACCCACACAGGCCATGTGGGGAATCCGACAGGAAGAAAAGACCAGAGCACTGGAACGGAAACATGGAGTATATCGAGGGGAGGTTTATAGAGTTTTGGTGGAGTGTCCACCAGACAATGCCAAGAGCGAAAAATGGGAAAAGAAACGCAAAAAAATGAAAGTGGTAGGCGTATATACGCATATCGTAACCCTGGAAGATAGCAAAGGATTCCGAGAAAGCTTTCGGTGGAATGATTTTTGTAAACGGTGCAAATCGAAAGGACCTATTATATAGAAGAAACATAATTTTTTCCGTCCTTGTAATGGGTAGTAACAAGTGAGCCATAAAAACTTATAATATATCTTTTAAAAGCAAAGGAAAAAGAACACATGAAATACTATGATGATTATTGTCTTGAAGAGGCGTTTCAGAAGGAATATTCAAAATTAGAAGAGTGGGAAATGGAAAGAATGATGCAGGATGGAAAAGTGAAGTGCCTGTATAGAACGACCACTACAAAGAGCACGAATCTAAAAACGAATAAAACGCTGTTGGAAGCAGAAGTGTATCCTTCCTTTGTCAATAAAGCGGATATGCCCAAAACAAAGAAGAAACGGGAAAGTAAACCGTCACAGGTAAATTTAAATGATAAGAAGTCAAAAAGATATTTGATACGTCTGACGTGCATTAATTTCGGAGAGGGAGACCTCTGGTGCACCTTCGGGTGGAATAATTCCTGTTTACCAGATTCAGAAAAACGTGCCAGAATGGACATCAAAAATTTTATACACAAAATAAACCGGAGAAGAAAAAAGACCGGGAAAGAAAATATAAAATACATATATGTCCTGGCATTTGACGGATATGCAAGACCTCATTTTCACATAATTATGTCAGGAGACGGCATTGACAGGGACGAATTGGAACAACTTTGGGGAAAATGCGATAGACCGAACACCAGAAGGATTAAGCCGGATGATAATTTCCTATTGATTGGCTTGGCTACCTATGTTTCGAAAAATCCACATGGAAAGAAACGGTGGTCTTCATCTCTAAATCTTACAAAGCCGCAGCAGGTAACGAAAAGTTATAGCAAATTCAAAAAAAGAAAAGTTCGTGATATGGTAAAGAATCATGAGCGCATGAAAACAGAACTGGAGAAGGCTTATCCGGGATATAGATTCCTGGATGCGGAAGTGATGTGTAATGGTATCAACGACGGTTACTACATATATGCCAGAATGATACGGGATTGAATAGAAGGGAAATGCAAATGAAACTGCAAAATATGAAGAGAAGCGAATTAACAGAACAAATACGTTTGTTCAATTGGGCTGAATCAATAAAATGGTTTGTTCCAGAACTGAACATGATGTACCATGTGCCAAATGAGGGAAAACGGCAGCAGGGAACGGGAGCAATCCTGAAAGCGGCCGGAATGAAAAAGGGGGTGCCGGATATCGTTCTTCCAGTGGCAAGACAAGGATATCACGGGCTTTACATAGAGCTAAAATTTGGAAGCGGAAAGCCTACAAAAGAACAAAATGCATTTATGAAGCAACTGAATGAAGAAGGATATCTGACAGCAGTGGCATATGGATTTGAAGAAGCAAGGGAGATAATCCGCCATTATCTGCGAAGGGCAAATACCTTTGAATTGGCAAATTGTGAAAATGCTGTAAAAATCTTTAATAAATGCGAGGGGTATTCTCTTGAGTGGACACCTTGCCGGAACTGCCAGTTTTACAAAGGGGATAATTGCAAACAGTAAAGGCGGGGATTGCTGTGAATCAGGAAGAAAAGACCAGGGAGATGTATCGCCGCATAGGGTTACCCTGGAGAACAGCAGAGGATTCAGAGTAAGTTTTCGCTGGAATGATTTTTATAAAAGACGGAGGTGATACCAATGGGTAAAAGATTGCGGGACATGACCTGGGAGGATTATGGCATATCAAAGAATCGATATGATGAATTAAGAGCCTTTTGCTTGCAATATGAAGAAAAGAAATCAAAAATAAGCAGGGGTGTTGGGGCTATGAATTATGATGGTATGCCCAAAAGCAACTACAAAGAAAATTCTTTAGAAACCAAAGCAATCAGAAATGTTATGTACCAAAAAGACTGTGAGATGATAGAACAGGCCGCAGTAGCTGCATCAGCAGAAATATATCAATACATAATCAAGAGCGTGACAAATGATTTGTCATACAGATTTATTGAATATGATGAGAGGCTGGGAAGGATACCTATGGGAATAAATGAATTTTACGCCTATAGAAGATTATTTTATCATTATCTTGATAATTTGAAAAATGGTGACAAAATCGACCTGCTTTCATGATATTATGATATCGGGTAAAGTTGAAACAAAGGTAACAACTTCCCTATGTTAATTTTGACTCATTCGTATGTATAGAATGGCAGCAGGGTGGCTCTCATATGGGAGAGACTTGCAAAGACCGTCACTCCTCTGTTTGTAAAGGTATTTTGTTGCATGCGCCGGCAGCAGGCAGTCTACTTCGTGGTCATGTTACTGCCATATTAAAATCAGTCGAGAAAAGGCTGGAAACCATCAAGCAACTGGCAATCGGCGCATGTGGGTTGCGAGTTTGGAAAGTAGCTCAGTTGGTAGAGCAAGAAGCAATTCCAAGTCCCAGGTTCGATTCCTGGCTTTCCAATTTGTCGAGAAAGAATTATAAACCAGCTGACTGTGGCAAACACTTTCAGCACAAGGCATCTGGCAGCAGCTGGGTGCCTTTTATTATGCGGAGAAGGTGATGCGGTGCGTTGCACCTGGCTTATATCCAGTGATTGTGGGTTCGACTCCCACTCTCCGTATTAAAAAACATGAGGGGAGTGAAAGAGATTCGATAAGAAATCCGGAATATCAAACGCAGACAATAAGGAAATATGACAGATAAAGAAGTTAAACATTTTTATAACTCTAGACAGTGGAAAGAAAAAAGAATAAAAATACTGAATAGAGATTTGTATGAATGCCAAGACTGCAGAAGACGGCTGGAGCAAGCAGCAAAAGAAGGGAGGCTGTTACATGGTGAAGATAGAATCATAAGGCTGGCAAAGGAAGTTCATCACATAAAAAAATTGAAAGATTATCCGGAACTTGCGCTAGAGGATAACAATCTTGTAAGCCTTTGCGTTCAGTGCCACAATATTAGGCATGGAAGAAATACTCACAGGTTTGTCAAAAAGAAAAAAAGAGTTTCAGAAGAAAAATGGTAACCCCCCGGCTAAATTCTCGGGAAAATTTATTTAAATGGAGAACGGGGATGTGGCAGTGACTATGGAGAAAAATCCAATATCGCGCGAGAAGGGGTATGAACAGAAGGGGAGGTGATGATGAGTGGCGGTAAAGAAACGCAGTACAAGGGAGCGGGAAGTAAAAAACGACTTACTTGAGCAATTAAAGATGCGGAATAAAACATATAAATATTACACGGATATGGTAGAGAATTATATGTTTTATTGGCGGGTAAAAGAGGACTTGGAAGAAGATATAAGTGAAAAAGGTATCCGATACAAAACGGTAAATGGAAATGGTATCGAAGTTGAGAAACCTAATGAGTCCATCCAAAATTTGCAAAAAACTACAATTATCATGCTGAAAATTCTCGCTGACTTAAATCTCAAAGAACCTCTCATGAGCAGCACGGATGAGGACGATTATCTGTGATTATATGTAAAGAAATCGCTGTATATCTTCGGTATGCAGAAGAACATCCTCTGTGGATAAATGAAGAGAGGAAACTCTTAATACAGAACATTGTTTTGCCTACTTTGCGGCGAAATGATGTTTTTTTTGACGAGAAAACATACCAGAACTGCTTGCGGTATTGCGAAAAATACTATTACAAATTATTTCCATATCAAAAATTTATTTATGCTTTCGCCTTTATGTATAAAGATGATATACCTATATTTCCTAAATTTTTTATTATGATGGGGAGAGGGAATGGAAAAGACGGATTTATTGTTCCACTGGTAAATTTTTTACAGACACCTTTATATGGCGTTAAAAACTATCACATTGAAATTGTGGCAAACTCAGAGCAGCAGGTAAAAGATACTTTTAAAGTGGCGTATGATGCCATGGACATTTCTTCTATGAAAGGGAAATTCAAAGTCACAAAAGAATTAATTACCAATACAGCCACAGGCTCTGAATTGAAATACAATACTTCAAACGCAAGTACGAAGGATGGAAAACGTCCAGGATGCCTGGTGCTGAATGAAATTCATGCCTATGAAAATTATGAGCAGATAAATGTATTTGAGTCAGCACTCGGGAAAGTAAAACACCCAAGAGAGTTTATTATAACCACAAATGGATATGTCCGAGAAGGACCGCTGGATGAATTACTGGTTCTGCTACGGAAGATATTAAACACTGGAGAAAATCCATTGGGATATTTCCCATTTATATGCAAAATTGATATAGAAGAAGAGGTTGATAATCCAGAGGCGTGGCATAAAGCAAATCCTTCGATGGAATACATGCCGATACTTGCAAACCAGATACAGGCAGACTATCTGGAAATGAAGGAATTGTCAAGCAAAAGACCAGAATTTGTTACCAAAAGAATGAACCTTCCGGCAAGAAACGAAGAGCAAACGGTGGCAAGTTGGGAAAATATTTTGAGATGCTGCTACACAGATATTGAAGGTAGGACTCCGAGGCCGTCGCCCAATACAAAAGGGAAATTGGCTATTATTGCGATTGATTATGCAGATGTGAGGGATTTTGCATCGGCTGGGGTTTTAACGGAAGAGGAGGGAGAATACTTATGGCAGCAACATACATGGATATGCTCGGAATCGCCATATTTAAAATCCATTAAATTTCCGATTATTCAGAATTACGGGAAAGAGGAGTTCCGGGACTACGAAGTGGTACAGGGGCCTATAATTCCTCCGGAGGACATTGTAAAATGGTGCCTGGAAAGGATGCAGGAATATGTAGTTGTGAAAATTACTATGGATACATACCGATACACGATGTTCCGACTGCTGTTTGAATCTTATGGCATTAGAGAAGAAAGTAGGCAAGAACCCTATGGACAGCTAAGGCTTTTAAGAAAGCTGGGTTCCATATGTGGAATTATAGCACCGGAAATAGAAGGATTGTTTGCGGAAGGGAAAATTATTTATGGCCCCTCTGCGATTATGCGGTGGTACACAAATAATACGCAGGTTGTCACGGATAAATTTGGCAACAAACACTATGAAAAAATAGAACCCAAGCTTAGAAAAAATGACGGATTCATGGCATTTGTAGCAGCCATGTATTCAAAAGACTTAATCAAGGAGGTGGTGACTTATGTTTGATTTTTTATTCCAAGACAAAAAAGGGAAAATTCAGTCTTACATGGATAGCATTTCACTGGATATTGAAAATATAGAAATGTCTAAGTTGGCAATCGAAAAAGCAGTCGGAATGATTGCGAAAGCGGTGGCAAAAAGTGAATTCATCGTGCAGAGAAAAAAAGGCCGAGTAAAGGATAAAATATACTACATGCTGAATGTAAAGCCTAATGAAAATGAAACGGCTACAGACTTCTGGATAGAAGTGGTTCGGCGCCTCCTCTTGGAAGAAGAATGCGTAATTTGTTGTATTAATAGCGCGCTGTATGTGATGGACGGCTGGCAAGTGAATCAGTCGGTGATACTTCCGCAGATTTACTCCAATGTATCTATTATGGCCAACGGAGAAAAGATGAATCTGGAAAAAACGTTTATAGCCAGCGAAGTTTTGCATCTGCGAAGTCGGAACAAAAAAATAAAGAAGTATCTAGAAAAGGTACTCACGATGTACGATGATGTAATAAACGCATTGAGCGAAGCAAAGAGAATCAGCAGCACGCCCAAATTTAGCTTGAGTATGAATGGCCCACAACAAGTTCTGCGTGAAAAGAATCCAGATGGCACAGAGAAGACATTGACTATAGATGAATACAAGGAGAAAGTAAAGAAGCTTCTTTCTTCACGGAGCATAGAGATTGTAACCAATACAACAGCGTTGACTATTGAAGAATTGAAAATAAGCAGTTTAATTACGACAGAAGATATTGCCAAAATGGCAAAAGAAATTTTTACAGAATGCGCATTTGCTTTCGATATTCCTAAAGCAGTGTTTTTGGGAGAGATTACGGAAAAAGCAGACAGCACAAATGAATTTATTACTTATGCGGTGAGTTGGGTAGTAGAAGTTATAAATGATTCTTTGAATGCGAAACTGGTAGGAGAAAAGGATTTTCTGGAAGGCGAAAGAATTTGGATTGACATTTCTGGTTACAAACATGTGGATATCATTGAGAGCGCTGGGAATTTGGACAAACTTCGGGCTATTGGATTCAATTTCGATGAAATCAGAACCATGATAGGATGGGAGGAACTTGGAACGGAGTTCAGTACGGAAAGGGTAGTGACGAAGAACTACACCAACGATTTGGGTGGAAATGGCATTGCGCCAACGCAACAGCTATTATATACACTCCCAGTTATGGGTCAAATAACAAATACGGAAGGAAGGAGAAAAAAATGAAGTATTATGCATTAGAGAAAAAGGAAAATAAAGCAGAATTATATGTCTTTGGTTCCATTACAGCGCATCCGTGGAGAGAAAAAGATAAAGATGCGTATGGTCTGGTAAAGGAACTCTCAGAACTGGAAGCAGATGAAATTGATGTACATATTAACTCCAACGGTGGCGCTGTGTCAGAAGGACTTGCTATTTACAATGTCCTAAAAAATAATAAAGCAAAGGTGACGACTTATTGCGATGGTTTCGCGTGTTCTGCGGCGTCTGTTATTTTTATGGCAGGAGACGAAAGGGTTATGAACAGTGCCTCATTGCTGATGATTCATAATGCGTGGACGTACGGAGAAGGAGATGCGGCAGAATTAAGAAAGCAGGCCGACGATTTAGAAACCATAACACAGGCATCTGTAAATGCATATATGCAGAAAGTGAATATCACGGAAGACGCACTTAAAGATATGATGAATAAGGAGACGTGGTTGAGTGCTGATGATGCGATAAAATACGGATTTGCCACAAAGACCTATGAAGAAAAGAGAGATGGGGCCAGTCAGTCGGCGCAAATAAACATCAGAGATAAGATTTTAAACCATCAAACTGCGTCCCTCGAAAAGCAGCACCAGACAATGAATGTAGAAAAACTGGCCGAAATAGTAGCAGAGAAAACCTACAAAAAATTAAAAGAAGAAAAACAAGAGCAGCCCAATTCCTGGGATGCCTTTTTTAGTTGAAAGGAGAAAGCAAATGAGAATTGATGGATTAGATAAGGAATTACAGGAAAAAGTAAAAACAATTTTAAATGAAGCCGAAGACAAAAGTGCGGCTATTTACGAAGCAGCAGAAATGATTGTGTCTGCGAAGTATGAAAAACTCATTTCCGAGATTGCCGAACAGAATCGAAAGGCTGCAGCAGACGAATCATATCGAAGAAGCCTGGGACTTCACGCGTTGAGCAAAGAAGAAACTGAGTTTTACGAAAAAGCGAAGGATTTCCGACAGGCAATTACAGGAAAACAGATAGATATCTTACCGACTTCTATCGTAGACAGAACATTGGACTCTGTAAAGAAAAAGAGCGATATTCTGTCTTTAATTCAGTTTGCGCCTGCAGATGTAAAAAAATGGCTGGTAGCGGAACATGAGGGAAGTGCAGTATGGGGAGAATTGACGGGAGCAGTTTCTGGGGAGTTAAGTGCAACTTTTAAATCAATGGACATTGAACAGCACAAAATGACAGTATTTTTGATTATACCAAAAGCTATCAGAGATTTAGCGCTGCCGTTTGTGGATAGATATTTTACTGCGATTTTAACGGAAGCTATGCAGGACGGCTTGGTAAAGGGATATCTTTTGGGAGATGGAAAAACAGGACCGGTTGGAATTATGAATAAACTGGAAACATTTACTACCTCAGGAACTGCATCGGCCAAAGAAGTTATGACCAATATTACCAAATTTTCCCCAAAGGGTCTGGCGGAAACCAGAAAAACATTGACGAATGAAGGAAAGAGAATAGTTACTACGTTGCATCTTATCTGTAATCCTATGGATGAAGCAGAATATATTGACCCGGCTTTATATGGGGAGGCTTTAACCGGAGGATACCGGGATACTTCCTTTATGCCGATTGTAAAGCATGTAGAAGCAAATTGCCCGGAAGGAAAGGCGATTTTTACCATTCCAAATGTTTACGTTATGGGAACAGCAGGAGTGAAATTTAACGACTACGACCAGACGAAAGCCATGGACGATGCGGATTTGATTGTTGGAAAATGTTATGCAAACGGACGGGCCATTGATGATAACTGCGCAGTTGTTTTCGATGTTACAAAACTGGAAGAGTATAAACTTCCTGTTACACAGGTAACCCAGGGAGCGGAATGATATGGAGGGCGGAACGGGAGAATTACTTTATGAAATAAGGACAGAATTCCAAATACCGCCCTTCTTTCCTGACGATGGATTAAAGAATTATATTCAGGAAGGAAAAGCGCGTCTTTTATATTTGAACCCTGGAAGAGATTGGGAAAAAGACATGACATTTCGCAGTCTTTTGAAGAACTACGTTTATTATGCGTATCACCACAAGATACATGAATGGGAAAAAAATTATGAAAATTTAATTGTTAGCTGGCAAATGGGAAGCGAGGTAATAACATAATGCAGCTGCCGGAATACACCGATGGAATATTGCACCTATATAAGGTGAAAAATGATTTATCTTGTGACTATCCACAGGAAGTACTGGAGGATACTGGATTAGATATCTGGTATCGAGAAATATCGGTTTTTGATAAATTGAGGTACGAATTTGACCAGGGTGGAAAAGAAATTACTATGAAAATAAGGATTCCGCGCTACAAAGGAGTCGACAGTACATGCGTCTGCGTCATTGGAGACAGGCAGCATCTGGTCTTTAATGCGGCACATGTATTGGACAAAGATGGATTCCCAGAAACGGAATTGACCTTGACAAAACCAGAAAGAGAGATGGAACTTTGACAAAGAGAGAATTAAGTGAACTGCTTCACGGCTTGGGGATACCAGTAAATGAAGGAATTACAAGTCAGGAAAACCAGAATAAATTTCCGAGGGTGATATATTGGCCCTACATAGAACAGGACATTGAAGCTTCTGGGAAGGAATATCAAAGCGAGGCGACCTATCAGATATCCTTTTACGCAAGGACGCCGCAGCACGAAAAATATAGGGAGTTGAGACAGAAACTCCGAGACAGGGGCCTGCGACCGGTCTTTTATCATGAGTATGTGGAAAAGGACCCGGTCTTTATGAAGACCTGGCACACTTATTTTGCTTTGGAAGTGATAGAAGATGTCTGATATGGAATTTTATGAAAGTGGATTTGGAGAATTTGCAGAATTATTAAAAGAGTTCGATGTTAATGAAGGAGAAGTTCTAAACGTCATGGAGAAGGGCGCAAGGAGCTATATACAGGATGTGAGAAAACTGCCGCGCCCCAGGTCGAGAATGAACGCCCCAGGTTATACGCATTTACTGGATACCGTTACATACCGGAGAAACAAGCAGGAAATAGAAATCGGGTGGGGAAAATATTATGGCCCTATGCTGGAACATGGCGCAATGAGAATGACGGCTGTACCACATATAGGCACCACGTTTGAGAGGAACAAAGGCAAATATTACAAAACTATGGTACAGGAACTTTTTGGGAAATTTGTATAAAGGAGAACAAGAATGGCAATTAACACAAAAAAGCCGCCTATTAAAGAAACGGTAGGCGCACAGTACATTTGCTTCAACAAAGTGGATGAAAATGGAGATTGGACAAATGCATATGAAACAGATGTGGAAAAGATGGAAACTGTAAAAAGTGTCAAGGTTACGGAAAATTCAGAGTCTACACCCGTATTTGCCAGTGGAAAAATCTACGATACAGATGAGAATACAAGCGGAACAGATATTGAAGTGGAGAATATTGCATTTCCGGCGGACACATTGGCGAAGATGAGAGGAGACAATGTAGATGAAGGTGGATTGATTTTGTCTGGTGGAAACAGAAGAAGACCATATTTTGCGTACGGGAAAATTGTATTATTGAGAGGCGGAAAACGGCGTATGGAATGGTATCCGAAATGCAAGTTATCGGAAAACTCGGATAATACAAATACCAGTGAGGAGAAGTACAGCGAACAGACGGATACGGTAACTATTAAAGCATACGCGTTTAACGAAGAGGGGGATATTAAAGCAGCAGTGGATTCTACAATGGAATGCTTCCCGGAAAACCTTACAGAAGAAAGCTTCTTCACGAAGCCTGTCCTAACAAAAGAAGATTTACAGCAAGCAGCAGGATAAGGAAGGGATATTATGACCGAATATTTTATTGATTTAACAGATGGGACAAGATTGGCAATTAAAGTAAATTTTGGAACCTTGTATTATCTGCAAAAACAAAAAGGATACTATCGGATTATGAAAAAAGTAGAGAAGAATCCGAAAAGCCTAACGGAATCCGAAAGCTTCGATATGACGGCAAATATTATTTACGCATTGTTAAGGAGCAATGGCAAACTGGTAGCATTCGACGAAGCGCTTGCCCTAGTGCCGCCAGATACAGAAGACATAAGCCGGGCGTTAGAAGCTTTCCGGGAAGAACTTGAAAAATATGATAAAAAAAAACGGGCGAAAGCTATGAAGATGCCGTAGATATTGATTGGGTGGAATATATGCTGGCGGCAAAAGAGATGGGTATGAATGAAAAGGAATTTTGGAATTCGGACCCTATATTTTTTAATAAGTGCTATGAAAGATATCAGGAATGGAAAATGAGGGAGGTGAGGCAGCTATATGGCAGATGAATTAAAAAGGGTTGGGCTGGTGTTTAAAGCGGATGGGGCGGTGGATTTTAAAAAAAGCATCCAGCAGGTAAATGATGCGGTGCAGGAGAACAGGAATTCTTTCAAGCTGGCGAAGGCTGCCTGGGATGGTGCTACAACCTCCGCAGATAAACTAAAAGACAGGCAGGAATATCTGGCCAAGCAGACCTCTGCTTATTCCCAGAAGGTTTCCGTATTAGAAGAGGAATTAAAAGCCCTGGAAGGTGCGGAAGAAAAGAATACGCAAGCGATACGAAAAAAAAGAAGCCAACTAAACGATGCTAAGGCTACGCTCATTAATTACGAAAAAGGACTAAAAGAGGTAACGGAACAGATTACCAGTGGTTCTGTAGCCATGGAGGAAGAAATAAAAAAACTGGACAGGAGTCTGGAAACTCTCTCGGAATCTGCAAAAGAAAACCAAAGTGCATTTGAATTCGTGAAGTCCGAGTGGGAAGAGGGAACGAAAACAGCAAAAAAATTAAAAGATGAACAAGAGTTCTTAGCATCCCAGACTAAAAATTATCAGCAGCAGGTAGAAGCGCTGGAAAAGCAACTGGGCTTTTTGGAAAAAGCGGAAAATAAAGATGAGAAGGCGATAAGCGCAAAAAAAACGCAACTGAATCAGACGAGAACCGCGTTGAGCAACTATAAAAAAAGCTTGGATGATGTAGAAGATAAACTAAAAAGCGGTGCGGCAAAAGTAAAGGACTATACGGATAAGCTGGATAAATTTGCGGAAAAAGCAAAGAGTGTGGGAGACGAGCTTGGAAGTGTATCCACTGGAGCGGCAGGTTTGGCCGCAGGAGCAGCAGCGCTTGTTCCAGCTACTCAAGAGTATAGGAAAATCATGGCCTCTTTAGAATCTTCCAGTGAATTAGCCGGATATACAGCGGAACAGACGGAGGAAACCTATAAGCAATTATTCGGTGTACTGGGAGATGACCAGACTGCAGCTACAACAACAGCAAACCTGCAGGCATTGGGGCTATCACAAAGCCAATTAACCGAATTGGTAAATGGGACTATTGGGGCGTGGGCGAAGTATGGGGACAGTATCCCTATAGACGGATTAGCAGAATCCATAAATGAAACAATAAGGGCGGGGCAGGTAACAGGAACGTTCGCAGATGTGCTGAATTGGGGCAGCATGGAAGGCGAGAGATTTGGCGTCAAAATGAAAGAAAATACAGAGGCAAATAAAGCTTGGAATGAGGCAGTTGCCAGTGCAACTACAGCAGAAGATTTCTTTAACCTGGCTTTACAGGAAGCGGGAAGCAATACAGAGCGCTTCAATCTTGTGCAGCAGTTATTGGCGGAACAGGGACTTACGCAAGCCGGAACTAAGTGGCAGGAAACGAATAAAAATATTGTGGAAGGAAATCAGGCTACTGCGGATTTTCAACAGGCCACAGCACAACTGGCAGACACCATTGCTCCAATCATTACAAGAGTTACAGAAGTGATGGCGGAACTGATAGAAAAATTTAATGCACTTCCTCCAGAAACTCAAAGAAATATTGCAGAATTCATTCTTTTGGTAGCTGTCGCTTCGCCGCTTATAAAAATCGTAGGAGGAATTTGCTCCGGAGTTTCGACAATGGCAGGAATTATGAAAAGTGGTACAACGGCAGCAAAGCTTCTAAGTGCTGCTTTAAAATTTGCAGGAGTAGGTGGCGCTATTGGGCTTGTTGTAACGGCCATTGTTATTTTATATGAAAAATGCGAGTGGTTCAGGAATCTGATAGACGGCATGTGGAGAGGCATAAAAAAAGGATTAAACTGGATTGCTGATAAAATAAAGGCCATAGGGTCACTGTTTGGGAAGCATATATCTGAGGCAAACTTAGCAGCAAATGGAATTACAGTACAGCCGGTGAAAGCTCGAAGTGTAAGATGGTTTGCGAAAGGCGGGATTTTGAATAGACCAACAATTTTTGGGAGAAACGGAAATGAGGATATGGCAGGAGGGGAAGCGGGTGCAGAAGCAATCCTGCCTATTGGATTACTGAAGCAATATATTCGCGAAGAGAATGGTAAAAGTAATGTTGAACTCATGGAAATGATGGAGCGTTTTGTGGAGATGGTACAAATAAAACCTCATGTGTCGGTCTATTTAGGAAATAAGGAATTTAAAGACTACATTGTAAAAACTGCAAAGAAAGGAATCGGCAGTACGCAAACTGGTGCGCTGCTGGCTAAGGGATATTAAGAAATGTTTGAGTATGCAGGAATAAAAAATACAGATATAGGACTGCAGGTAAATGGGCATATTAATATACCTTATCCGCAGGAACGAATACAAAAGATACAAGTACCAGGAAGAGATGGAGACCTTACGGTAATTGAAAAAAACAGAGAAGACATAGAAATTGTTATTCCTTTAAATTACATAAGTCCCGCGGAAAACTGGAGTAAAGTATGGAGAGAAGCAAAGAAATGGCTCAAAAAGAAAAATGAAAAATTAATACTGGAAGGAGACGCTGGATATTTCTATAAGTGCAGGTATGTTTCTGTGGGAACAAATGAAAGAAAAAGTCTGAGAGTTGGGAACTTTACAGCTACATTCGTTTGCGAAGGCTATCAATATGCGATAGAGGGGCAATACCCACTTGAATTGAAATTCACAGAAGGAAATGAGAGCAAATATTGCATTGTGAGAAATTCGTATGATACATCATATCCTTTGTATCAAATTTCCGGAAACGGGACATTTGATTTGGAAGTGAATGGAAAACATATGAGAGGAAGCTGCGCTGGACGACTTACGATAGACACGGACCGAGAAATAAGTTACAAAGATAATAAATCGGCAAATACAGATGTAACAGGAACATATAAAGACCTTTCACTTGAAGAGGATGAAAATATTGTAAAAATAACGCAAGGATTTGATTTGGTGATTATACCGAGGTGGCGAGAATGATACAGCTTTATTCTCCGGGGAACCGGAACTATGACAAAAATGGAGATGCGGTATTGCACCCAATCTCCTGCTTATTTACTGCCAATTTGAGCGGAGAATGGATTTTAGAATTGGAAAATCCAGATGATGAAAATGCTAATAAAATTGTAAAAGAGGCGGTTATAAAATGCGATACACCTATGGGGAAAGAACAGAGATTCCGGGTGTACGATTATGAAAAAGATGAAGACGGGGTAAGTGCAAAAGCACGCCCTGTCTTTTTTGATGCAGCCAGGGACACTATGATATTAGATAAAAGGCCGACAGAAAAGAATGGACAGGAGGCACTTGATATCTTGGTAGAAGGCACCAGATATACGGCAGAATCCGATATAACGGGAAGGAATACAGCTTATTATGAAAGAAAAAATTTGATTGAGGCTATTAACGGAGACGACGACAATAGCTTTGTGAATCGCTGGGGTGGAGAACCTCTTTATAAAAATGAGCATTTGATTATGAACAGGCGTATCGGAAGCGACTACGGTGCACATGTAAGATTTGGATTAAACATGACACATATAGCGGAAAAAGTTAATATGGAGAAAGTTGCAACTAGAATTATCCCTATGGCCTATAACGGATACATGCTTGAAGGGGATAAACCATGGGTAGATAGCCCGAATTTAAACAAATATGAGATTGTTTATACAAAGATAATCAAATACGATGATGTGAAAATGAAAGAAGATGCAAGAGAGGGAGAAGAGGGTTGCGAAAGCCTGGCAAAGCTTAGGGAAGTTCTAAAGAAGAAAGTGCAGGAGGAATATAAAAATGGCATCGACCTGCCAGAGGTAAGCTATGACGTGGATGTTGTGGCTTTGGAGAATGCGGAAGAATACAAAGATATTAAAGATTTGGTAAGTGTTGGGTTTGGAGATACTGTTTATGTAGACAGCGATAAACTGGGCATTAAAACGAAAAGCAGGTGTATCAAGATTGTGTATAATTGCATTTCTCAGAGGAATGAAAAGATAGGACTGGGAGATGAAGAAACGGACTATTTTTCAAATATGAATTCGGTCATGCAACATGCGGACCAGGCTCTTACACAAAATGGAGTCAGAGGCGAAATGGTATATGGAATTATCGACGCTATAAAAGCCAGATTGGAATCTACAGCAAAAAATGCAAAAGACCTGGGGTGTAAAAGCTTTCTGATGCAGGACCTTGTTAGCGGAAACGGCGCTATGGCAATGGGACCATCTGGATTCATGATTGCGGCGGAACGGACGGCTGATGGAAAAGACTGGAACTGGCGAACTTTCGGCACTGGACAAGGATTCTTTGCAGACTTAATTGTGGCCGGAACCATGCTGGCAGACCGGATTCGCGGCGGCGAACTGCTGTCACAAAACTACGAAGAGGGGAAACAGGGATTTAAACTGGATTTGAATAACGGAATCATAAAGGCTGCACAGCTTTTGATTGAGACAGCAAAAGCAGGGAGAGTCGAAAGAGGTTTCCGCTTTAGAAATGGAAATCTGGAAATTTTAGGTACAAATGGGGAAGTAACGGCAAGTGTTCATTGCTGCTGGAGTTATCCGGACGGTCCAGACGGGATACCAAGTGGCTGGAAAAACTATGTGGCCTTTACCGCAGGAGAAGCGGTTGATAATTATTATGGCGGATTCTGGATAGAAAATGAAAACGAGAAGAGATGTGGTGCACATGCATCAGGCATGCAATTTAACGCTGAGAAAAATCTTGACATTTCTGCTGGAAAAGAAATGAACGTAAAAGCAAAAAAGGCGACTATAAACGCAACGGAAGAAATGATTTTAAAAGGAAAACGCCTGGAAGAAACAGCGAATGAAAAAATCGTAAACAGTCAAAACACTAAGACTGGCCGCGCTGAATTTTCTGATGGTACTTACCTGGAATTTGTAAACGGCTACCTGGTGGGCGGCAATGCAAAGGCAGGTGGCTTTTAATGGCATGGACAATCGGAAATAAATACTTAACTGAAGCCCAGATGCAGGGAAACGCCCTGGAAGTCTACCGATATTTTGCAGAAAATGGCTGGTCTTTAAATGCCATAGGTGGAATTCTTGGGAACATGGAGAAGGAATCCAATATTAACCCTGGCTTGTGGCAGAGTCTAAATGAAGGCAACTATTCTGGCGGCTTCGGCCTGGTACAGTGGACACCGGCCACCAATTACACCAACTGGGCCAATGCAAACGGTTATGGGATTACAGACCCTGACGGGCAGCTTTACTGGATACATAATCTTTCCGCTTCTTCCGGGCAGTGGATTGCCACAAGCGCTTATCCTATGTCTTTCGCGGAATTTCGAGTAAGCGAGGAATCTCCGGAATATCTTGCCAGTGCATTTCTGAAGAATTTTGAACGGGCGGGCGTAGAGGTAGAAGCAGAACGGCGCCAGTGCGCAAGAAAATGGTATGAGTTTTTACTGGAAAACGGAGATGACGGAATTATAAAAAAAGCAGTCGAATGGGCCAGAAACACAGCGGCGGACAATTCCCATGGTTACAGCCAGGCAAACCGCTGGGGGCCGGATTACGACTGCTCCTCTTTTGTAACCCAGGCTTACCGCTCCGCAGGGCTGGATATTGGCGGCAGCGCGGGAGTATACACAGGAAATATGATTCAATATTTCACGGCAGCAGGATTTGAAAAAGTTTATGATGTAGACTTGACAACCGGAGCAGGGGCACAAGTGGGAGACGTGCTGCTGAACATTGTAAATCATACGGCCATGTCCTTGGGAGACGGAAGAATTGTACAGGCCTCTTCCAATCGAGGGCATCCCGAGGCCGGAGACCAGACGGGGACAGAAATCTACGAAACCAATTTTTACAGTTATCCATGGGACTGTGTATTGCGATATAAAAACGGCGGAGGTATCAAACCGCCAGAACCGGAACCGCTGTACATCACCAGATGGATACCGGGATAGGAGGTGTAAAAGTGGAAATAAGAAGAGAGATATACGTTCTGCGGGACAGGATTAAAGACCCCATCGAGTATGTCCAGGGCTCGGATAAAATACCAATTGTCTTTACCCTAAAAGATTATGATGTTCCGGCCGGGGCATCTATGCGGCTTTATGTAGAAAAGCCATCCGGAAAAGCGGTTTACAACACTGTTACAGGAGCGATTAAAGGGAATGCAATTACCATTAATCCTACAAAGCAAATGTCTGCAGAAACAGGAGTTGCAAACATACAGGTGGAACTGTTAACTGGGGACAAAAGTCTGGTGACCTTTGCATACCCCATGAGGGTAAAGCGAAGCCTGTTTAAAATTAACTCCGATAATGGCAGCAACTTTATCGACGAACTGATGAAGAAAGTCCAGGCGGCAATCGACTACATAGAAGACCTGGGAAAAAAGCTCACTGACGCAGCACAAAGCGGAAAGTTCTCTGCAACGGTACAGGTGGGAGATACATCGACCCTACCACCAGGTACAGATGCTGTTGTATCGAATTCCGGGACGAAGAAAGATGCAGTCTTTAACTTTGGAATCCCGAAAGGGGAGCAGGGAAACATAGGTCCGATAGGCCCGCAAGGAAAACAAGGAGAAAGAGGCCCGAAAGGAGAGCCGGGGGCGGACGGAACTGCAGTTGTAACAGAAGTAAAGCCCGGAATGTTTGCATTGTCTATATCTGCAGAAGGACACTTAATTGTTACACACAACGCTGCGGACGAAGCGCCGCCGCTGAAAATTGTGGACGGGCACCTGAAATACATTATAGGGGGAACGGTAAATTGAAAATATTTTTTGAAAATATGGAAGATGATTTTCTTAGGAAAACCGGGTTGACCCAGTGGGATTACGGGCAGAAACTGGAAATTTTGGGACTTAAGGGAATTGCTAACGCAGAATTGCATTTTTGCCTGGAAAATGACCCGGAAGCCAAAATAGTCCCTGCGGAAATAAACGGAGAGAAAATCTCCGCCGATATCCCAAATGAGCTTTTGAAGCGGGGAAGAAATATTTACGGTTACCTTTATATTGCCACCCCAGAACAAGGCGAAACCATAAAGACGATTTTTCTTCCGGTGAAACGTAGAGCCCGCCCAAGTGATTACAGCGCTCCGCCAGACAAGGACCTGCTTAGACAGCTTATGGAGGCGGTAGAAAATAAGGCCGACAATGTGAAATTAACGGATGGAGCTCTGCAGCTTCTTTCGGGTGAGAAAGAAATCGGGGACAGAATCCGCTTACCTGCCGGCGGCGGGAGAGAAATAGAGATTAGAAATAACGGCACTGCAATCCAGTGGCGCTACACAGATAGTAACCAGTGGATGGATTTGGCAAAAATCGAAGATTTAAAAGGCAAAGACGGATCCGCACCGGACTTTGAAATCCGGGATGGACACCTGTTTGCAATATATGAAGAATGAAGGGAGAAATAAAACATGGCAAGAGAAATTGATTTAGGAAGCATTATGGGACCGGCAGGCCCAAAAGGAGAGAAAGGGGACCCGGGCGCGACCACGGCAGACGGCGTATCTTACAAGGATTCCAATGTAGAAAAAGCCCTGGATGACTTAACAAAACGGATGGATGATGTGCAGTATACTCCAATTCAAATTACATCCCTTTCCAACAACGTAAACACGGCAGAAATGGGAAGCACCGTAAACACGGTTGTATTAAACTGGGGATATAATAAAAAACCGAAAACAGCAATGCTTGACGGCGCAGGTTTGGATGTGAACCTGAGAACGAAAACAATCGAAGATGCAGGAATTAAAGCCAGCAAAACCTACACCCTTGCAGCAACCGACGAAAGAGATGCCAAAGCAACAAAGACTACAGCGATTACATTTTTAAATGGAGTGTACTACGGAGTGGGCACCGCAGCCGGAGACACAATTAACAATGATTTTGTAAAGGGATTAACAAAAGCTCTCTCTGGAAGCAAAGGAAAGACTTTTACCGTAAATGCCACAGAAGGGAAATACATTTACTATGCTCTTCCGCACAGACTGGGAACTCCGGTGTTTTTCGTGGGCGGATTTGAGGGAGGCTTTGCGCTGGCAAAAACATTTAATTATACAAATCCCAGTGGATATACAGAATCCTATGACGTTTATAAGAGTACCAATGCAGGACTTGGCAGTACAACAGTAGAAGCGAAATAAGGGAGGATAAGACATGCCTATTTTATTGATTGATAAAATTAAACAGAAAAATAACGGGAATTTTAAACTGCTAGATGCCGCTGACGTTGAATATAACGGAAAGGGTCTGGACGAGGCTATTAAAGCGGGAGAATTTAAAGGTGAAAAAGGAGACCAGGGAGAAAGAGGGCCTGCCGGGGCGAAGGGAGACCAGGGAGAAGCTGGCCCCACCGGTCCGGCCGGTACACCAGGAGCCAAAGGCGATAAGGGAGACCAGGGAATCCAGGGAGAAAGAGGTCCACAGGGAAATACAGGAGCCAAAGGCGATAAAGGCGACCCGTTTGCGATTGCGAAGACCTTTCCTTCTGTTGCGGCAATGAATGCAGGGTTTGCTACAGACGGAGTAAAAGAAGGACAGTTCGTAATGATTGACACCGGAAACGTAAATGACGAAGATAATGCAAAGTTATATGTAAAAGGCAAAACTGCCTATACATATGTTACAGACTTATCGGGTGCTACCGGTATGACTGGCCCGCAGGGACAGCGAGGCGAGACGGGTCCGGCTGGAAAAGACGGGGCAAAAGGAGACCAGGGTGAACGCGGCCCGGTAGGTCCTGCTGGAGAAGCAGGCCCGGCAGGACCTGCAGGAGCAGACGGAAAGACTCCAAGTTTCGAACTCAGGGACGGACATCTGTTTGCAATCTACGAATAGGAGGTGATGAAATGGCAGAAGCAATAAAAGAAATTGACTTGGGACCAGTAAAAGGTCCCAAGGGAGATAAAGGAGACCCAGGGGAACGGGGGCCCGAAGGGCCAACAGGTCCTCAGGGGAAAGATGGGGTGGTAGATGCCAATACAGCCATTACTTTTACCCAAGCAGCGCAGAGACAGAATATTGCAAGTGGGGAAAAATTTGGGACAATCCTGGGAAAAGTTGCGAAGTTTTTTGCAGATTTAAAGACGCATGCGTTTGAGGCGCCTATCCAGAATCTTACAACAAATGTGGCAGGTAAAGCCCTGGACGCCATTATGGGGAAAAAACTTAAAGATGAGGTTGATGCGCTAAACTCCGCTTTGGCAAGTAAAATTGAATCAGAACAAGCAAAAAATATAAATGCAGATAAAATGATGCCATCGGCAAATATGACTAAGTGTTTTGTTATATCAGATTCTACTGGAACACCTACTAATAACTTTCCAGTTTTAAGTTCCGGTCTATTGTTGTCAACAAACCTTTACAATGTCCATTATTTGCAAATATTTTTCCCTTTATCTTCTAAAGGTATCTATTTAAGAAACTATAGGCAAAATGAATCATGGTCTTCTTGGACAGCAATATCTTAACTCTTGCTTTTAAAGGCATTCAGTGGGCACGCATGGTTGTGTATGAGGTAATGTGATTACATTATTTAGTTATATACACTATTGGAAATCGAAGCCAAGTACCTGCGGTTATTTGACTTTCAGATGTTAAATCCCAATTGTTATTTCTGTATGTTAGTGTATATTTTTTGTCATCGTGTGAATTTACTGGTCGCATAATATATCCTTCATTGTAAGGAGCAGGCAGGCTTAAATTAATTGTTGTAACTTGCTGTGTTACTTTTGCACATACAAAGCCTATTACCATATTACCAATCAATACATATTTACTACCAACATTTTCTGTCGAAGTTACATTGATGTTTTTTGTATCTGTAAAAGCGGAGTTTAGCGGGATAAAGGGTGTATAAGATACGGCGAGAAAAAAACATGACATGGGGATAAAAAAGAAGTGAGCCGGAGTGTCTGTCACGGACAAGAAAAAAAGGCACCCCGACTTTATAAGATAAGTATAACTTATTTAAGCTGAAAAACAAGAGAAAGTGTTCGACAATTTCGGACAGGGAGGTACATATGGAAATAAGAGCAAAACCTTAATAAACTTTTATGGGAATAAAAAAATAAACAGAAATTTATTTTATTAAGCCGGAAAATAGCCGGCGGAAAGGGAAAACACATGGAAAAAATGATTTTAGCAGACAAAACAGAACTGGAAATCCAGGCAGGAGGAAGCCTGGGGACAAACGTTGTAGTAGTACCAGATTTCGCGGACTTAAAAACAGTGGCAGAAGCCCTTACGAAAGAAGGGAATCTGGATACCGTGCAATACAAGACGAATGAGCAGGTGACCGGAGAATACACAGACATGAAACTGGAAACGCCGCTGTTTAAATCTGTGGACTACACACAGGAAAAGAAAGTAACTGCGGTATTCGGAATTCGGGAAAAAACAGAACTGGAAAAAGAAGTCGATGAAATTAAAGCGCAGCAGGCAGTCCGGGATGGGGCAATTCTGGATTTAGCCGAAATGGTAGGAGGTGAAGCATAATGGTAGCTTTCTACATAATGAAAATCAAAGATGGGACGATTGACATTGACAATGTACCGGTAAGATGGAGAGAAAAAGTGGAAGCAGAACTGCAGAAAAGCGAGGTGGCATAAATGGGATATGTACTGGCGTTTGCCGCAGGAGCATTGTCAAGCATTGTAATTATGTGCTGCCTACAGATTGGCAAGTAGGAGGAGTATATGGAAATCAGAGCGGGACCTTAACGGGTCTTATTTTTATGGCATAAAATAAGGAAAAGAGAGGCTAAAGTATATGAAATATGCAAATGCAATTATTGACAGCTATAATGCTGCCGTTGGTGCAATCGTGGCGGTTTTGTCCTATATCTTAGGCGAGCACTGGATTTTATTCGTGGCCTTTTTGCTGCTTAATGTAGCGGACTGGCTTACCGGCTGGATGAAAAGCCGCATGGCAGGAAAAGAAAATTCCGTGAGGGGCTGGAAAGGTGTCCTGAAAAAGCTCGGATATTGGCTCATGATTATGGTGGCTTTCGGGGCGAGCGCTGTATTTATCGAAATAGGAGTAGTAATAGGAATTGATTTGGGAATTACAACATTGCTGGGATGGTTCGTGCTTGCCAGCCTGTTGATTAATGAGATTCGCTCTATCCTTGAGAATTTCGTAGAGGCAGGATTTAATGTACCGAATATTTTAATAAAAGGATTAGAGGTAGCAGATAAAGTAGTAAATAAGGAAACAGAGGGCAAATAGCAGCCCTCTATTTTGTTGCGCCGGCGCAACAGCCGGCAGAAAGGAAGAAAGTATGAGTTTAAGAGTTATTGACGCAGCATCACATCAAGGGAATATGGCACAGGGAAATATGAGTTTTGATGCATTAATCGTAAAAGCAACAGAAGGCTGTACGTATGTGAACCCTTATTGCGACGGGGAATTTCAGGAAGCTTTAAAACTGGGTAAGAAACTGGGGGTATATCACTTTGCCAGAAATGCCAATGGAAACACTCCAGAAGCGGAAGCAGCGTTTTTTATCGAAAATACAAAAGGGTACATTGGCAAAGCAATTCCCGTCCTGGACTGGGAAGACACGGATACCTCGAATACAGCATGGGCGCTTAAATGGCTGCAGCTTGTAGAAAAAGCATATGGCTGTAAACCTTTAATTTACATGAGCGAAAGCGTAGTAAACAGATATGACTGGTCCGCTGTAGCAAATGCAGATTACGGACTTTGGTGTGCAAAATACAAAGATAATATCCCGGATTATAACTGGGATATGGCAGGAGCAGGACCGGCGCCGTCTGTGAAATACTGGAAGACTATGGCTTTATGGCAGTGGACGTCTGTGGGCCGTATTGACGGTCATGGTGGAAATCTGGACTGCTCTATCTTCTATGGAGACGCTGCAGCGTGGGACAAGTATGTTGGAAAAGGAAGTACGCCAGCGCCGAAACCGGAGCCACCAAAACCAACAGCGCCAACTTACAAACATAAGGTGGGAGAGCATGTAGTATTTAGTACTTGCTATGCTTCCAGTACAGACCCGAACAGTAAAGCTATCCCGGCGTCTAAAATGGCAAAGAACCACGGCGTAATTGCGAAGATTCAGTCCGGCGCGAAGAATCCGTACCTGTTGGACAATGGCCTTTGCTGGGTAAATGACGGAGATATCCGCGGAGCATACCAGGCGGCACAGTATTACACGGTAAAATCCGGGGATACCCTTTCCGGTATTGCTGCCAAGTACGGGACCACCTACCAGCAGCTGGCACAGCTTAACGGAATCGCAAATCCGAATAAGATTTATGTAGGGCAGAAAATCAGGGTAAAGTAAAAAAGATTCCCCGGCGGTCAGCCGGGGAGAAAATAAAGAAATTAACACAAGGTATTAAACACGTCTACAGCAACTTTTTGCATACCTGGTATTAAATGGCTGTATGTATCCATAGTAGTGCTTATTTTTGCGTGCCCAAGACGTTCCTGTACAATTTTAGGGTGCACGTTAGCAGCTAAAAGTACAGATGCGTGAGTATGACGTAATGTATGGAAAGACTTATAGGAGACATCGGCGGCCTTACATAACCTTTTAAAACTCTGGCAGATACCTCCTCTGCTTAAAATAGTACCATCTTTCTTACAGAAAACAAAATCTCCTGTTCTGTCCATAGACAACAGCATTTGTATTGTAGCCTTATCCAAATCTATCCTTCTTGTGGACGCTTTTGTTTTTGGTGCACAAATTTCCCGCATACCATTTTGGCAATGGGAAACGGTACGCCGCACCATTAAAAATTCTTGCTCAAAGTTTACGTCCTCCCATTTAAGCGCCAATATTTCACCGATGCGCATACCTGTCCGATATGCGATATTTACAATATCCACAATTTGTTCGTGGAATCCTTGCACGTTAAGGAGTGCAGCGATTTCTTCTTGCGTAAAAACTTTAATCTCTTTAGCACTCTGCTCCTTAGGCACCTTTATTCTTACATAAGGATTTTCTTCCACATATCCCTCCTGCTTCGCAAATTTAAAGGACTGCGACAGAACCTTTGTAATGTTTATAATCGTCTCTGTTTTAAGATGTTCGGATTTTTTTAAAATATAATCCTGCAGCATGACTCTGGTTATTTCCTTTACCAAATAGTCGCCGAAGGCTGGCTTTAGTTCTCTATTTATTGTGCATATGTAATTCCATTTTGTACTGTTTCGTATTTCTAAGGATTTTTCGCTTATCCATAAATCCAATATTTTAGAGTACAGCATTGTACTTTTCCTCCGACTGTATTAATAATCTTCCTGTATAATATCCCAAACCCGGCAAAGGACTTCTTCTCGGGTGGCACGGACATATCCGTAGTCTTCTTTTAAGAGCCAATACCCAAAAGCGCAATAGGCAAAAACGACATTACTATCCGCATAGTCGCATACAACAAACCACGGTTCCCGAGAATAGGCATTCTGCATAGCATAACAATAATTTTTTCCTGCTGAACTTGAATATTCAACCATTCTCAAAAAATTGGAAACTTGCCCTTTTGTTACATTAAAAAATGTCTGTTTAGATTTCATGCTTTTCACCATTCCAAATACATGCTACAATGTACTTGCCTTTCTTTTTTTTGATTGGTGCCGGTTGCGTGTCTTGGTAGGGCTGCACCGGCTTTTGTTTTAATTTGTAACTATACAATACACTATTTTTTATATAATGTCAACTGTATTTTATAAATAAATTTATATTTTTTAAATTTTAAAATTGACATAATATAAAATTAAATGTATGATTAAAGAAAAGGAGGTAAAGCAATGCATACAGATGTAAGAGAGTATATAAACTTGTGTCGGGTAAAAAAAGGAAATATGACAGAGGCAGAACTTGCCAGGCGGACCGGACAGACGCCGCAAAATATGAATAATAAATACAAAAGAAACACTTTTAAAATCTCTGAGTTGCAAAAAGTGGCAGAAGCTATGGACGCAGAGTTAAAAATAACATTTGTGGACAAAGAAACAAATAAGCCAATTATATAATGTATTTTATATAAAAACAATAAAAAAGTGGAATAAATATAATATAAAATATATAAAAGCATTGACAGGATATAAAAAATAGTGTATTATATACTTGTAAGGAAGATAACTTACAAGTAACCGGGCAAGCGGAGAAAGGAGGAAACATGGAAGACATGAGCGTATTTAAAAGTTATTTAAGAAGGTTGCTACAAGATTTAAAAGACCTTAGAGAAGCCTTAAAAAACAAGGAATATGAGAAAGCAGAAGAAATGACCGAAAAACTCATAGACGATACCCAGAAGGGAATTGAGGACAACTAAAAAGAAATGGCATTAGAGAACAAAGCAGAGAGGGCGGGCTTGCCACCGCTCTCCACTAAAAGAAGTATAGCAGATAATAAATAAATTGTAAATAGAATCCCCGGCTGGCCGGCCGGGGATTCTGCTGTATCATGCGAAAAATAGAAACTAAGAAAACATATATACCTGCACATTTGATAAAATCGGTTGAAAAAATCAAAACGATACTATATACTTATAAAATAATGCCCTGAAAGGACTTGAGAAAATGGAAAACAAAGAACTGATTTTTAACAGTAATATAGATAAATTAATTGAAAGTGCAGATTTGACAAAGGAGGCTCCCACAGAAGAGCCTTACCGCCAGTACTGGTTTATGAAGAAAGCAAGGGAACTGGTAAAAGCAAAATCGGAAGAGCTGGGAAGACCGTTAATCGCGTGTACGAAGACGTTCGGCTGCCAGATGAACGCCAGAGATTCTGAAAAACTGGTAGGAGTACTGGAGCGTATCGGCTACGTGGAAGCCCCGGACGAAAATGCAGACTTTGTCATTTACAACACCTGTACCGTGCGGGAAAATGCCAATTTGCGTGTTTATGGACGCCTTGGTTATCTCCACAGTCTGAAAAAGAAAAATCCACATATGCTGATAGGGTTGTGCGGCTGTATGATGCAGGAAACCCAGGTAGTGGAAAAGCTGAAAAAGAGCTATTCCTTTGTAAATCTGATTTTCGGTACCCATAACATCTACAAATTCGCCGAACTGGTGGTATCTGCCCTTACAAATGACCGCATGGTCATTGACATCTGGAAGGATACGGATAAAATTGTGGAAGACCTGCCAAGCGAGCGGAAATACCCCTTTAAATCAGGGGTGAACATTATGTTTGGCTGTAACAATTTCTGCAGCTACTGCATTGTTCCTTATGTGCGCGGACGGGAACGCAGCCGGAATCCGAAGGATATTGTAAGAGAGATTGAACATCTGGTGGCCGACGGCGTGGTAGAAGTTATGCTTCTCGGTCAGAACGTAAATTCCTACGGCAAAACTCTGGAAGAGCCTATGACATTTGCGCAGCTTTTACAGGAGGTTGAAAAAATCGAAGGATTGGAACGTATTCGCTTTATGACCTCTCATCCCAAGGATTTATCCGACGAATTAATTGAAGTCATGAAAAACAGTAAAAAAATCTGCCGCCACCTGCACCTGCCGCTTCAGTCCGGCAGCAGTGAGATTCTAAAGAAAATGAATCGGAAATATACCAAAAACCAGTATTTGGAGTTGGTGGAAAAAATCCGCAAAGCCATGCCGGATATTTCTCTGACTACGGATATTATTGTGGGATTCCCCGGGGAAACAGAAGAAGATTTTCTGGAAACGGTAGACGTGGTGGAAAAAGTGCGCTATGACAGTGCTTTTACTTTTATTTATTCCAAGAGAACCGGTACTCCGGCTGCAGCTATGGAAAATCAGATATCAGAAGATGTGGTAAAAGACCGTTTTGACCGTCTTCTTTCCCGGGTTCAGGAGATTGGAAGAACCATGTCGGCCCGGTATACGGGAACAGTACAGGAAGTTCTTGTAGAAGAACAGAACAGCCAGGACACACATCTGATGACCGGAAGGATGTCTAACAATCTGTTGGTGCATTTTGAAGGGGATACTTCCCTTGTGGGAACCATTTGCCAGGTACGATTAGATGAATGCAGAGGCTTCTATTACATGGGTACGAAAGTAGGATAAAGACAGAATGGGAATTTCGATAAAAGATGTAGATGTATCATCTCTGTCACCGATGATGCAGCATTATGTAAAGACAAAAGAAGAGTACAGCGACTGTATTTTATTTTACCGTTTAGGTGATTTTTATGAAATGTTCTTTGAGGACGCACAGACAGTTTCAAAGGAACTGGAGCTGACTTTAACAGGAAAAGACTGTGGTATGGCAGAAAGGGCGCCCATGTGCGGTGTCCCTTTTCACGCCGCAGAGGTTTACATCAACCGTCTGATTAGCAAGGGGTACAAAGTGGCTGTCTGCGAACAGGTAGAAGACCCCAAACAGGCCAAAGGTATTGTAAAAAGAGAAGTTATCCGCGTAGTGACACCGGGAACTACCTTAAACACCCAGGCGCTGGACGAAACAAAGAACAATTATATTATGTCTGTGGTATATCTTTCCAACCGCTTTGGCATTGCCATTGCTGATGTTACCACAGGCGATTTTATGGTGACGGAAGTGGAAAATATCCGCAAGCTGCTGGACGAAATCTACAAATTTTCTCCTGCTGAACTTTTATGCAACGAGGCATTCTGCATGTGCGGCGCCGATATGGACGAACTGAGAAACCGTCTGCACATTTCCGTATCCACACTGGAAAACTGGTATTTTGATGACGAGCTGTGCGCCCGCACTTTAAAGGAGCATTTTCATGTGGGAACTCTGGAAGGGCTGGGTCTGAAGGATTATGCCTGCGCCGTGATTGCGGCAGGGGCGCTTTTTTCCTATTTGCTGGAGACTCAGAAAACTTCACTGGAACACATGCGGGCTATTACCCCCTACATTACCGATAAGTATATGCTCATTGACAGTTCCACCAGACGTAATCTGGAACTGACAGAAACCATGCGGGAAAAAGGCAAGAGGGGTTCTCTTCTCTGGGTTCTGGACAAGACAAAAACTGCCATGGGGGCCCGTATGCTCCGAACCTTTTTGGAACAGCCTCTGATTGATAAGGACGAAATCAACGGACGGCTGGATGCCGTCGAAGAAATCAACCGGCATGAAATGGATCGGGAAGAACTGCGGGAATATCTGAATCCCGTGTATGACATGGAACGATTAGTCAGCCGTGTCAGCTACCAGTCCGCCAATCCCAGAGATATGATTTCATTTAAAACCTCCGTTGGCATGATTCCCCATATCAAAAAGCTGTTAGAACCTTTTACTTGCGGGGAATTAAAAAAAGTTTATGAAGAAATGGATGATTTGAAGGATTTGTACGACCTTCTGGATATTTCCATTGTGGAAGACCCGCCTCTGGCTATGAAAGAGGGCGGTATTATTAAAGAAGGATATCAGGAACAGATTGACCATTTCCGTGAGGCCAAAACCAAAGGAAAAACCTGGCTGGCGGAATTGGAAGCTTCCGAAAAAGAGAAGACCGGAATCCGCACCTTAAAAGTAAAATACAACAAAGTGTTCGGCTATTATCTGGAAGTTACCAATTCTTTTAAAGATATGGTGCCGGATTATTATACCAGAAAACAGACGCTGACCAACGCGGAACGATATATTACCCCTCGTTTGAAAGAACTGGAGGATATGATTTTAGGCGCAGAAGACAAGCTGTATGCTCTGGAATACGACGAATTTGTGAAAGTCCGCAATCAGGTAGCAGCTCAGGTAGAACGGATTCAACGGACAGCCAAGGCCATTGCCCGGCTGGACACCTATCTTTCTCTTGCCCTTGTGGCCTCCCGCAATCAGTTTGTGCGGCCGAAAATCAACACAAAAGGGGTCATTGACATCAAAAACGGACGGCATCCAGTTGTGGAAAAAATGATTTCCAATGATATGTTTATTCCCAATGACACTTATCTGGACAATGGCAAAAACCGGATTTCTGTCATTACCGGCCCGAATATGGCTGGAAAATCCACCTATATGCGGCAGTCTGCCCTGATTGTACTTATGGCGCAGATTGGCTCCTTTGTCCCGGCAGATAAGGCAAATATCGGGATTGTAGACCGGATTTTCACTCGTGTTGGAGCTTCCGATGATTTAGCCAGCGGTCAGAGTACCTTTATGGTAGAGATGACGGAGGTCGCTAATATTCTCAGAAACGCCACCTCCAAGAGTCTTCTGATTCTGGACGAAATCGGCAGAGGAACCAGTACCTTCGACGGCCTGTCCATTGCCTGGGCAGTGATTGAGCATATCAGCAATACAAGGCTTTTAGGCGCCAAAACCCTGTTTGCCACCCATTATCACGAACTCACCGAACTGGAAGGCAAACTGGCGGGAGTGAACAATTACTGCATTGCCGTGAAAGAACGAGGAGATGATATTGTCTTTCTACGGAAAATTGTAAAAGGCGGAGCAGACAAAAGCTATGGTATCCAGGTAGCCAAGCTGGCCGGAGTTCCCGACACGGTTATTGACCGGGCAAAGGAGCTGGTGGAGGAACTGGTCAGCGCAGATATTACGGCTACGGTAAAAAATATTGCCTCAGAAAACAGAAAACCAAAGACGAAGCCGGCGGTACACTATGATGAAGTGGATATGGAGCAGATTTCCCTTTTCGACACCGTAAAAGACGACGATGTTCTGGAAGAATTAAAATCCATCCAGGTGGACGAACTGCGGCCCGTAGACGCTCTCAACATTCTATACCGGCTTCAGAACAAGCTGAAGAACAGATGGTGATAAAAAGTGAGAAAAATTGCGGTCTTAGACCAGAATACGATTGATAAAATTGCGGCAGGGGAAGTGGTAGAGCGCCCTGCCTCTGTGGTAAAGGAACTGGTAGAAAATGCTGTGGATGCAGGAGCTACTGCCATTACTGTAGAAATAAAGGAAGGCGGGATTTCCTTTATCCGCGTAACAGACAACGGCGGAGGCATTGAAAAAGAGCAGGTGCCTCTGGCCTTTCTGCGTCATGCCACCAGCAAAATTGAAAAGGTAGAGGATTTGCTGCAGATTTCTTCTCTGGGCTTTCGCGGAGAGGCACTGTCCAGTATTTCTGCGGTCTCCCAGATGGAAGTCATTACCAAAACCCCGGAAGCCCTGACGGGTGTGCACTATGTCATTGAGGGCGGAAGAGAAAAGGCACTGGAAGAAGTGGGGGCGCCAAACGGCACCACCATGCTGGTGCGAAACCTGTTTTTCAATACTCCGGCCCGAGGAAAATTCTTAAAAACCGCCATGACAGAGACGGGATACGTCAGCGGTTACATGGAACAGCTTGCCCTGTCCCATCAGGATATTTCTTTTAAATACATGGTAAACGGTCAGACCAAGCTGCATACCTCCGGCAATTCCAATCTAAAAGATGTGATTTACGGCATTTACGGCAGAGACATTACCAGAGAACTGGTGCCGGTTGCTTTTGAAAAACCCGGTATTTCGATTGAGGGTTTTATCGGGAAACCCGTGATTGCCCGGGGAAACCGGAATTTTGAAAATTATTACATCAACGGCAGATATGTAAAGAGCAAAATTTTGATGAAAGCCATTGAAGAGGCCTACAAGCCCTATATGATGCAGCATAAATATCCTTTTGTGTGCCTGCACTATGACATAGAAGGAGAGGAGATTGACGTCAATGTCCATCCCACGAAAATGGAAGTGCGCTTCCAGAATCAGGGGGCCGTCTACAATGCCACTTATGATATGATTACCGCCGCTTTGTCCCACCGGGAAATGATACCGGAGGTGGAACTGGAAAAGCGAACCGAACCGAAACAAGAAAAAACAGCTCCGCCGGAGCCTTTTGAAACCGGATATAAACAGCAGGCAAAGAAATGGGAGAGCAGCATAAAAGAAGCAAAGACCCCTTACGTGGCAGCCGATTTAAAGCCAGCCATCCAAAAGCCTTCCATACCGGTTCCTTCTGTGCCTCAAACAGGACTTCAACCGGCCATGGCAGAGCCGGCACGGAAAGCAGCCACGGTAAAAAGCGAACTGCCAGGCAGTGTACGTCCCCAGACAGAAGTACACACACCCACGGTTTCTGAAAAACCATCTGTTTCTCCCGAAAAGCCTGTCCAGATGGAGCTTTTTGACGACCGGCTTTTATCCAAAAAAGCACGGCTTCACCACCGGATTATTGGGCAGCTTTTTGAAACTTACTGGCTGGTGGAATATGACAATAAATTTTATATCATTGACCAGCATGCAGCTCATGAAAAAGTTTTATACGAGCGTTTCATGAAAGAATTTGCCAACCGGGAAATTGTAACGCAGATGGTTTCGCCACCCCAGGTGATTTCTCTGAATCTCCAGGAAGACCTGCTTTTGAAAACCCACATGGAACTTTTTAAAAGATTCGGTTTTGAAATCTCGGAATTCGGCGGCAGAGAATACAGTATCCACGGCGTACCCGCCAATCTTTACGGCATTTCCGTCCAGAATTTCTTTGTAGAACTTCTGGACAGCCTGGAAAACGAAAATGCCAGGCAGCCGCTGGATATTCTCACCGGACGCATTGCAACCGCTGCATGCAAAGCTGCGGTAAAGGGAAACAACACCCTGTCTGTGCAGGAAGCAGACAAACTCATTGACGAACTTTTAGGACTGGACAATCCATATCACTGTCCTCATGGAAGACCCACCATTATCTCCATGACCAAATACGAACTGGAAAAGAAATTCAAACGGATTGTGTAGGTGAATATTTTGAAAAAACCTTTGATTGTACTGACAGGTCCCACGGCCGTGGGAAAGACCAGGCTTTCCATCGCCCTTGCAAAGGCCGTGGACGGTGAAATTATCTCTGCGGACTCCATGCAGGTGTACAAATATATGGACATTGGCTCTGCAAAGATTACAAAAGAAGAGATGGAAGGCGTCCCCCACTACCTCATTGATGTGCTGGACCCAAAAGAAGAGTTTCATGTAGTCCGTTTTCAGGAAATGGCAAAAAAGGCCATGGCAAAAATCTATGCCAAGGGAAAAATCCCTATTCTGACAGGCGGCACGGGCTTCTATATCCAAGCCGTGGTAAAAGACATTGATTTTTCTGAAAACACGGAAAAATCCACGGTGCGGGAAAAACTGGAAAAACTGGCCGAAGAAAAGGGCAGCGAATTTCTCCATGCCAGATTACAGGAAGCAGACCCGGCTTCTGCCCAGAAAATTCATGCCAACAACGTAAAGCGTGTTATCCGCGCTTTGGAATACTATGAACTGACCGGAGAGCGCATCTCTGAGCACAACCTTCGGGAGGCAGAAAAAGAGTCGCCCTATAACACGGCATACTTTGTGTTGAACGATGTGCGGGAACGGCTTTACAAACGCATTGACAGCCGGGTAGACGAAATGTTAAAGCAAGGGCTGGTAGAAGAAGTCCGAAAGCTGGCAGACATGGGATACACCAAAGATATGGTTTCCATGCAGGGCCTTGGCTATAAGGAAATCCTGTCTTATTTTGACCACACCTGTTCCCTGGATGAGGCGGTCTATATTTTGAAACGAGACACCCGGCACTTTGCCAAGCGGCAAATTACCTGGTTTAAGCGTGAAAAGGATGTTATCTGGATAAACAAAAATGAATTCGCATACAAGGAAGAAGACATCCTGAATGATATATTGGAAAACTGTGAGAAAAGAGGAATCATACCATGCAGGAAATGAATGAAATGTACCAGCAGCTTGGTATCAGCCAGGCGGTACTGAATTTTGGAAATAAAATAGAGGCAGGTTTAAAAGAGCGTTTCACTGCCATTGATGAAAATGCAGAATACAACCAGTTAAAGGTGCTGCATGCCATGCAGAAAAATAAAGTCAGCGAAGCCTGCCTGTATTCGTCCACCGGATATGGCTATAACGATATTGGGCGAGATACCTTAGAAGAGGTCTATGCCAGCGCCTTCCACACCGAAGCAGCTCTGGTGCGTCCCCTTTTAGCCTGCGGCACCCATGCCCTGGCTGTGGCTCTGGCAGGAAATCTCCGTCCCGGAGACGAACTCCTTTCCCCTGTGGGAAAACCTTACGATACCCTGGAGGAGGTTATCGGTATCCGTCCCTCCAAAGGCTCTCTGGCTGAATACGGCGTGACTTACCGTCAGGTAGAACTTTTAGAAGACGGCAGTTTTGACTACGAAGGCATCCGAAATGCCATTACAGAAAAGACAAAAATGGTGGAAATTCAGCGTTCCAAGGGCTATCTTACCCGCCCCACTTTTTCTGTCAGCCAGATTGGGGATTTGATTGCCTTTATCAAGGGTATTAAGCCGGACATCATTTGTATGGTAGACAACTGCTATGGAGAATTTGTGGAAAAAATTGAGCCAAGTGACGTAGGCGCAGACTTAATCGTGGGCTCTCTGATAAAAAATCCCGGCGGCGGTCTTGCGCCTATCGGCGGTTACATTGCAGGAAAGAAAGAATACGTGGACAATGCGGCTTACCGCCTGACCTGTCCGGGACTCGGAAAGGAAGTGGGCGCCACTTTAGGGGTAAATCCTGCCTTCTATCAGGGCTTTTTCCTGGCTCCCACTGTAACAGCAGGGGCTTTAAAAGGCGCAATTTTCGCAGCCAACATCTACGAAAAACTGGGATTTTCGGTAACCCCAAACGGCACGGAAAGCCGTCACGATATCATTCAGGCCGTAACCTTCGGCACACCGGAGGGCGTGGTAGAATTCTGCAAGGGCATTCAGGCCGCTGCACCTGTGGACAGTTATGTAGAGCCGGAGCCATGGGCTATGCCGGGTTATGACAGCGATGTAATTATGGCTGCCGGCGCTTTTGTGCAGGGTTCTTCCATTGAACTTTCTGCAGACGGCCCCATTAAGCCGCCGTACACGGTATATTTCCAGGGCGGCCTCACCTGGTATCACGCAAAGCTGGGTATCCTTATGTCTCTGCAGAAGCTGGCAGACAAAAATCTGGTGACTCTTCCGGAAGAATAGGAGCAATATGGAAAAAAAACAAATCTGTGTCATAGGCGGAGGCGCTGCAGGCATGATGGCTGCTATTATGGCCGCCCGGGCAGGAGCCGCTGTCACACTTTTAGAGCACAATGAGAAAACAGGACGAAAACTTCTGGCCACCGGAAACGGCCGCTGCAATCTGACCAACCGTTACCAGAGCAGGGAATGCTATCACAGCCAGAAGCCTGAAACTGCATGGGGAATTTTACAGCAGTTTTCTCTGACAGACACCCTGGAGTTCTTCTCAGAAATCGGCGTTTCCGTAAAAGAAAAAAACGGTTATTTTTATCCTGCCTCCATGCAGGCCTCCAGCGTACAAGAGCTTCTGGAAATGGAAGCCCGGTATCGTAAGGTAAAAATCAAATGCCGGGAGAACGTAAAGGAAATCCGCCCGGAACAGACTGCCTCCTGCAAGCCCTCATTTCTGGTGCGTACCGAAACCTGGCAGTATAAGGCGGACGCTGTGATTCTGGCCTGCGGCTCCCGTGCTTCTCAAATAGAAGGGGCGGATGGCAGCGGCTATACCCTGGCCAAATCCCTTGGACTTTCTGTAGAGAAACCTCTGCCGGCTCTGGTTCCCCTTATGGGAAAAGAAAAATATTTTTCCAAATGGGCAGGCACCCGTATCGAGGGACGAATTTCTCTTGTGGCCGAAAAAAAAGTGCTGAACACGCAGGAAGGCGAACTGCAGCTTACGGATTACGGTATTTCCGGTATTCCGGTCTTTCAGTGCAGCGGTCTGGCTGCCAGACTGCTGGATAAGGGCATTGAGGTTACGGCTGTACTGGATTTTCTCCCTTCCTGTAATCTGGCAGAAACAGAGCAGCTTTTAAAAAGCCGCAGAAAGCAGTGCCCGTATAAGTCCACAGCGGCCCTGCTCACAGGGCTTTTCCCCAAAAAGCTCTGCGACGTGCTGATGGAGAACAAACCGGAAATCCCCGCTCTTGCGGCAAGGATAAAAGAATTTCCTATAAAAATAAAGAAAACCAAACCTTTTAAAAACGCCCAGGTCTGTACCGGAGGAGTTTCTCTTACGGAAGTCCATCCGCACACTCTGGAGAGCCGGAAAGTGCCGGGACTGTATCTGGCCGGAGAACTGCTGGACACAGACGGTATCTGCGGCGGCTATAATCTTCAGTGGGCATGGACCACCGGCGCCCTTGCAGGAAAGGAGGCAGCCAAATGCTGAATATCTGTCAGATAAAACTTCCCGTTACCCATACGCAGGAAGAACTGGAAAAGAAAATACTCTCTGTTCTGCGAATTTCCAGAGAAGAACTGCTTTCCTGGAACATTGCCAGACAATCTCTGGACGCCAGGAAAAAGCCGGAACTTTTCTTTGTCTATACTGTGGAGGTGTCCGTAAAAAAAGAAGCCAAAGTGCTGAAAAAAGTCCGTTCCAAAAACGTCAGTCTGTTGACTCCTAAGAAATTCACTTATCTTCGCATCAAGGAAGAAACCAACAGCCGCCCCGTCATCGTAGGAAGCGGCCCCGCCGGGCTGTTCTGTGCCTACTATCTGGTGAAAGCAGGCTTAAAACCCCTGGTTCTAGAGCGGGGAGAAGACGCAGATAACCGTCTGCGGACTGTGGAAGATTTCTGGAAGACCGGCCGGTTAAATCCGGAATCCAATGTGCAGTTCGGAGAGGGCGGGGCAGGAACTTTTTCCGACGGAAAGCTGAACACGCTGGTAAAAGATCCCATAGGCCGGAACCGGGAGGTCCTGAAAATTTTCGTAGAGGCCGGAGGGCCAAAGGAAATTCTCTACCAGCAGAAGCCTCATCTGGGCACTGACGCTCTGATAAATATCGTAAAAAATATCCGTCATTTTATTGAACAGGCCGGCGGGGAAATCCGCTTTTCCTCTAAAATGACAGATTTGCATATAGAAAACGGCAGAATTGCTTCTGTTACAGTAAACCATACCCAAAAGATTCCCACCAATACCCTGGTACTGGCTGTGGGACACAGCGCCAGAGATACGTTTGCCCTTTTGAAAGAAAAGGGGATACACATGGAGCCAAAATCTTTCGCTGTAGGCCTGCGGGCAGAGCACCCGCAAAGTCTGATTAACCAGTATCAGTACGGACAGGAACAGGCAGCGCAGCTTGGGGCAGCCAGCTATAAACTGACCCACAGGGGAACCAATGGAAGAGGGGTATACAGCTTTTGTATGTGCCCCGGCGGTTATGTAGTCAACGCTTCCTCCGAAGAGGGACGACTTGCAGTAAACGGTATGAGTTACCAGGACCGCGGCTCAAAAAATGCCAACAGTGCCCTGATTGTAACCGTAACTCCGGAAGATTTCTCGGGGGATGACGTGCTTTCCGGAATGGAATTTCAGCGGCGATTAGAAGAGAAAGCATACGAATTGGGACAGGGCAAAATTCCGGTGCAAAAATACGGTGACTTCTGTCAAAATCAGACCTCTGACAACTTCGGAGAAGTCACCCCCTGTATGAAGGGCAGATATGCTTTTGCCAATCTGAGAGATTTGATGCCGGAATTTTTAAATGAAGCCCTTATGGAAGGCATACAGGCATTTGAACAGATTATCCCTGGATTTTCCCGTGCCGATATGGTGCTTTCCGGTATCGAAAGCAGAACCTCCTCCCCGGTGCGTATTTGCAGAGATGAACATTTTCACAGCTCCGTATCCGGCCTTTATCCCTGTGGAGAGGGTGCCGGATACGCCGGAGGAATCACCTCGGCAGCCATGGACGGATTGAAAATCGGTGAGGCAATTATGAAAAATCTCATAAATTTTTCGTAAGGCATATACATCGTTTTTAATCTGTGCTACAATGAATCTGCGAAAACCCTATGCGAAAAAATATGCCAAAGAAATCGCAATATAGAGTATGGCAGAATTTAAAAACATGAAACAGATACCAAAGGACGAGCGCCCGTACGAAAAATGTGTCCGGCTGGGCGCCCAGTCCCTTACTGATGCAGAGCTTCTTGCCGTCCTTTTAAGAACCGGTACGGTAGGCAGCCCTTCTGTGCATATGGCGGAAGAAATTCTCAGTCTTTCCAAAGACAGAAAGGGGCTTCTGGGACTTCACACTTTAAGCCTTGCACAATTAAAATCCGTAAAAGGTATCGGAACAGTAAAAGCAATACAGATAAAATGCATCGGAGAGCTTTCCAAACGCATTGCTCAGACAACAGCCAGGAAAGGGCTTCAGTTTACCCAGCCCGGAACCATTGCGGATTATTACATGGAGCGGCTGCGCCACAAGGAACAGGAGGAGCTTATCTGTATGATGCTGGACACTAAAAATCATTTGCTGGGGGAGGAAATGATTTTCAAAGGAACTGTGAACGGTTCTTTCGTCAGCCCAAGAGAGATATTCCTGACCGCCATGTCTTATCATGCCGTGGGAATTCTTCTTGTACATAACCATCCCAGCGGAGACCCTACTCCCAGTCAGGCTGATTTGGACGTTACACAGCGTATTGCAGAAGCAGGAGAACTCCTTGGAATTCCGCTTCTGGACCACATTATTATTGGGGACTGCAAATATCTGAGTTTTCGCCAGCAGGGGATTTTTTAAATGTTAAAAAGTTAAAGGGGACAAGTTTACATGCCATTGCATAAAACGTTTGGAGTAGACCTGGGAACCAGTACGGTGAAAATCTATTCACAGGACCAGGATACTATTTTAACGGAGAAAAACATGATAGCCATTCGCAACCAGAAGCAGATTCTGGCAGTCGGAAATGAGGCATATGGGATTTTTGAAAAGAATCCGTCTAATGTATCTGTAATTTCGCCCATGGCTTATGGAAAAATTGCAGATGTCAATCACACAGAGATGGTTTTACAGGCTTTACTGGATAAGATAAATGCCGGCAGTGTCTTCAGCAACAGTTTATATCTGGCAGTTCCTTCGGATTTGTCGGAAATTGAACAGCGGGCCTATTACACCATTGGAAATTCCAACCGAAAGAACAAAATATATATGGTCAACAAAACCATCGCCGATGCGGTGGCCCTTGGGATTCCCATTAATCATACAAAAGGAAGCATGATTGTCAATATCGGGGCACAAAGTACGGAAATCTCTGTCATTGAACAGGGAAGAGTGGTTTTGAGCAAAATTGTGGAAATCGGGGGCAAACAGCTGAACGAAGCCATTGTCAACGAGGTTCGCAAACAGCACAACCTCTATATCGGAAACCGGACCGCCAGAAGACTGAAGTTCTCTCTGGCCTATTTAAAAGAAGATATCCGGGAGGCCAGAAAAATTGTGGGGATCGACAGTTTAAGCGGTCTGCCCCGGGAAGGGATTGTGCCCTCTGATATGATATACGAAACAATTTTAGGCCCTATTCGGTCTATCTGCGAAGAAATTCAGTTTTTCCTGGAAAGAACACCTCCGCAGATGTATCAGAATATTCAGGACCAGGGAATCTTTCTGGCGGGAGGATGTGCCAGAATCCCTGATATGGACTGGTTCTTGAGCCAGGCCACCGGGCAAAAAGTACGATTATCGGGATATTATGAACTTTGCACCATATATGGGCTGAAAGAAATTATTGGAAACCGCACCCTTTGGAAATGGGTCAGGTAGCCGGAAAGAAAAGCTGAGGTTTTGAGAATGAAGAAAAAGCATAATTGGACGATTAAAAGCAAGCATGTGCTTGCGGCCATGGTTCTGGGCTGTGTCGGTCTGATGATTTTCGCCGCTGCTGCGAAATTTCCCATTGAACCGGTGAGAAATACAGCGGGGTATATCATTGTACCATTCCAGAAAGGCATCAATAAAGTGGGCGCTGTTCTTGACGATGCCACCGCAGGCTTTCAGAATAAGCAGGCGCTTGTAAAAGAAAATAAAAAACTTCAGGAAAAAGTCGATGAACTGACTGCAGAAAACAGCCGCCTGACCCAGGGGCTTACAGAATTGGAACGCCTGCAGGAATTATACAAGCTGGATCAGGATTACAGTCAGTACGATAAGGTGGCAGCTAATGTTATCTCTAAAGATACAGGCAACTGGTTTAACAGCTTTACCATCAACAAGGGTACGGATGACGGCATCCAGAAGGACTGCAACGTCATCGCCGGCAGCGGACTGGTAGGCATTGTCACGGAAGTGGGCAAAAACTGGGCTACGGTCCGTTCTATTATTGACGACACCAGCAATGTCAGTGCCATGACCATGAGCACTTCTGACCGCTGTATTGTGGCAGGAGATTTGCGTCTGATTGACGAAGGCAAGCTGCAGTTTATCCACTTAAAAGACGAAGATGACAAAATCCAGGAGGGCGAAAAGATTGTCACCTCCGATGTCAGCGATAAATTCCTGAAAGGAATTCTCATCGGTTATGTCAGCGAAATAAAAGAGGACCCCAACAATCTGACAAAGACAGGAACTCTGACACCGGCTGTAGATTTTGAACATTTAAGCGAGGTACTGGTAATCAAAGAACTGAAACAGCAGAAAGGGGATTCCTGATGCGGATAAAGAGAAGAGCCGTACAAGGCCTGGTGATTCTGGTGTGCTTTATTCTCCAGAGCACCGTATTTCAAAGTCTTTCCATTGGCTCTATTGTGCCGAATCTCCTGTTGATTGTCACAGTATCCTTTGGATTTATGCGTGGAAAGCTTTCGGGACTTTGGACCGGACTTTTCTGCGGACTTTTAAAAGATGTTTTCTATGGAAATCTACTGGGCTTTTATGCCCTGATTTATCTGTGTATTGGATATGTGGCAGGATGCTGCTGCAAAATTTTCTACGATGAGGAAATCCGTGTCCCCTTGTTTCTGGTGGCGGCAGGAGATATCCTCTACGGAATTCTGGTATACGGAATGCAGTTTCTCATGCGGGGAAGACTGCAGATTTTTTACTATTTCGGACGCATTATGATTCCCGAAATGATTTATACTGTGTTAGTTACTGTCATTCTTTACAAACTTTTGTTCAAACTGAACAGGAAGCTAAGCGAACTGGAAATGAAAGAGAGAGATTCCATTTGGTTAAGAAAATAAAAAAATTCATCAAAAAAATCGGACTGAAAAGAACAACCGTTGTTATTCTCGTATTCTGCGCCATGTTTGCAGTGCTGATTCAGCGGCTTTTTTCCCTGCAGATTCTTCATGGAGAGGAATACGCGGAAAATTTCAATCTGAGTATCACAAAAGAACGAACTTTAAAAGGAACCCGCGGCAATATTCTGGACAGAAACGGCAAGCCTCTGGCTTACAACCAACTGTCTTATTCCGTCATTTTAGAGGACAACGGAACTTATGACTCCACCAGAGAGAAAAATCTGACCTTGAACTATGTGGCCTATGAACTCTTAAACATTCTGAAGTCCCACAATGAGAGTACAGATATTACTTTTCACATTGTATTGGACGAAGATGGAAAATATGCCTTTGATGCCACAGGTTTTACCTTGAACCGTTTCAAAGCAGACGTATACGGAAAAGCGAAGATTGAAGATTTGAAAAAGAAACAGCTCAATGCCACTGCTGATGAAATCATGGAGTATCTGGCAGGAGAGGAGCGTTTCGGACTGGTAAACAAGGAAAAACCTTATACAAAAAAAGAACTGGAGTCCTATGGGCTGCCGGAAAGCTTTACGCCGGAGGAAACGTTAGAGCTGGTAAAAATACGCTATATTTTATCCACCAACAGCTTTAAAAAATATGTGCCCGTTACCATTGCCACCAATGTCAGTGAAGAGACTGTGGCGGAAATTATGGAGCGCAAGGACAAACTGCAGGGCGTGGATATTACAGAGGATTCTATCCGTGTCTACGACGAGGCAGAAAGTTTTGCCTCCATTATCGGCTATACAGGAAAAGCCGACTCAGAAGAACTGGAAAGCCTCCGCGACCAGGGCTATGATTATTCCACCGACGCTGTGGTAGGTAAAGCCGGCATAGAAAAGGAAATGGAAACCAAACTGCAGGGAAAAGACGGCTCAGAAACTGTCTTTGTGGATACTATGGGAAAAGTTCTGAAAATTGAAAGCGATTCCAGAAAAGAGCCGGAGTCCGGCAATGATGTGTACCTGACTCTGGACAAGGATTTGCAGCGTATCACCTACGATATCCTGGAACAGAAAATTGCCGGAATTTTAGTAGCCAACATTATCAACGCCAAGGAATTTAAAGTAGAAGACGGCATGGATACGGCAGCTATTAAAACGCCTATTTATGATGTATACAATGCCCTGATAAACAATAGTGTTCTGGACATCTCACATTTCAAAGAGGACGATGCCACAGAACTGGAAAAAGAAGTATACGAACGATTTCAGCAAAAGCAGTCTGAGGTTTTTGCCCAGGTAAAAGAAGAGCTGACCAAGGAAAATCCCGCGGCTTATAAAGACTTGTCCGAAGAAATGCAGGAATACCAGAGCTACATTGTGAATGATTTCCTTATGAATAAAAAGGGTATTTTATCCAAAGATTCTATTGATTCCTCTGATTCCGTCTACAAAGCCTGGACCAAGGAAGAATCTATCAGTTTAAAGGAATTTCTGACTTATGCAGCTGGAAAGAATTGGATTGATATTTCCCAATTTTCCTCTGAGGACGAATACCTGGATTCCAATGAGGTATATACCGCACTGGCTGATTATCTGACCGAATCCCTGGCTGATGATGAGGGATTTTCCAAAATCCTGTATAAATATATGCTGCATGAAGACACCATCTCCGGTGCCCAGCTTTGTATGCTCTTGTACGACCAGAATGTTCTGGAAAAAGATGATGCCACATATCAGGCTTTAAAATCCGGTTCTATGAGAGCCTATGATTTTATGATAAACAAAATCCGTAATCTGGAAATCACACCGGCCCAGCTGGCTTTGGACCCCTGCTCCGGTTCCGTGGTTATTACAGATGTCAACACAGGCGAAACTCTGGCCTGTGTGACCTATCCTGGATATGACAACAACCGGCTTGCCAACAACATGGACACCGAATATTTTGCCAAGCTGTCCCAGGATTTATCCGGTCCTTTCTATAACAAGGCCACCCAGCAGCTCACAGCTCCAGGTTCTACCTTTAAAGTAGTTACTGTTGTGGCTGGTATGGAAGAGGGAATTGTAAATGACAGTTACGGTGCTGTCTGTACCGGCCAGTTCGATAAAGTTGCCAATGCACCCTGGTGCTGGCTGCATTCCGGTCATGGTTATATGAACGCGGTTTCCGGTATCACCAATTCCTGTAACGTATTTATGAACCAGGTAGCTTATGATTTGGGTACAGATGCGGACGGAAAATATTCCGACTCTCTGGGTGTGGAAAAACTGATGAAATACGCCAATTTATTCCGTCTGAACGAAAAGTCAGGTCTGGAAATTACGGAAGTATCACCGAAAATGTCTACTTCCGATGCGCTGAGAACTTCTATCGGACAGAGCGATTTGTCTGTTACGACTTCTCAGCTCGCCAGATATGTGACTACTATTGCGAGCCGGGGCACCAGCTATCAGCTGTCCCTTCTTGATAAAGTAACTGACTCCAAAGGAGAAATAATCGAAGATTACACTCCGGAAGTCAAAGGAGACATGGACGTTGCAGACCATACCTGGACTACTGTACAGAAAGGTATGAGAGGAGTTGCGAAAAATAACGCTTCTTTAAGCTCTCTCAGTGTTTCTGTTGCCGGCAAGACAGGTACTGCACAGGAAGATTTAACCCGGCCCTCCCATGCACTCTTTATGGGATTCGCACCTTATGAGAATCCGGAAGTGGGCATTGCCGTCCGCATTGGAAACGGTTATGCTTCCAGCAATGCGGTTGACGTAGCAAAAGATATCCTCCGTTATAAGTACAACCTTGCAGATGAATCTGAAATTGTCACCGGTACAGCATCTTCTGCTGACACGACAACAACACGAAACGATTAAGCTGTCAATTTGCAAAGTACACAGGAAGCAGCAAAAAGAAAATATCAGGAGGATTTGGTATGAGTGAAATTATTGTAGTGACGTCCGGAAAAGGAGGCGTAGGCAAGACCACGGTAACAGCCAATATCGGCCTTGGTCTTGCCAGACTGAACAAAAAAGTAGTTGTAGTGGATACAGACATCGGACTTCGCAACCTGGATGTAGTGCTGGGACTGGAAAACCGCATTGTCTACAACCTCATTGATGTCATTGAAGGAAACTGCAGGATGAAACAGGCGCTGATCAGAGACAAGCAGTGCGATACCCTGTTTCTTCTGCCTTCTGCACAGACAAAGGATAAGACAGCTATTACACCGGAACAGATGGTAAAGCTTACTGAGGATTTGTCCGAAGAATTTGACTATATTATTCTGGACTGCCCCGCAGGTATTGAACAGGGCTTTAAAAATGCCATTGCCGGCGCAGGCCGGGCTATTGTGGTCACTACTCCGGAGGTTTCTGCTATCCGGGACGCAGACCGTATCATCGGGCTTTTGCAGGCCAATGAAATGCCGCAGATTCAGCTTGTCATCAACCGTCTCAGACCGGATATGATTCAGCGGGGTGAAATGATGTCCATAGAAGATGTGACAGAAATTCTTGCCGTAGACCTTCTCGGTGCAATTCCTGATGATGAGGCCGTAGTCATTGCCACCAACCAGGGAGAGCCTCTCTGCGGAAAAGACTCCCTGTCCGGCAGAGCTTTTGAAAATATTTGCCGCAGAATTTCCGGCGAAGAAGTTCCTTTCCTGGAATTTCAGAAAAAACAAGGCGTCTTTCGGCGTCTTTCAGGCATTTTCAGAAAATAATAAAGGAGGACATGGAATTGTTAAGATTTCCTGGCAGACGTTCCGGTCTTATCGCAAAAGACCGTTTAAAGCTGCTTTTGACTTCCGAGCGGCTGGACTGTACTCCACAAATGATGACAATGCTGCAAAACGATATGATTCGGGCTGTAAATAAGTATTTTGCCGTAAGAGAACAGAACGTGGAAATCCGTTACCGGAAAGAAACTGCTACTTTTATGGCAAAAATCCCCTTACAGACCGATATTGAACATTCCTCTCCAGGAATATCCCTCTGGAGATAACAACTGAGATTAGGAAAAAAGGTGTTTTCATGATTAGACAATATAAACTAAAGGACTACAATTTCAGACTGGTGCTTGTGCTGATAGTGCTCACCTCTATTGGCGTACTTCTGGTAGGAAGCGCGGACCCCTCTCTTCAGAAAAAACAGTTTGCAGGTATGATTCTGGGACTGATTGTAATGGTGGTGGTATCGCTGATGGATTACAGTTGGATTTTAAATTTCAACTGGATTATGTACGGCGGAAACCTGTTCCTTCTGCTTCTGGTTATTCTGCTGGGAACCGATGCCAATGGCGCTACCCGCTGGATTAGCATTGGCGGCTTTCAGTTTCAGCCTACCGAGCTTTCCAAGATTATTATTATCCTTTTCTTTGCTAAGTACTTTATGGACCACGAGGAGGATATTAATACCTTGAGAACGCTGGTCAAATCAGCGGTACTGATTGCTGTGCCTCTTGCCATGATTCTGCAACAGCCAGACTTGAAAAATACCATAACTATTGCTATAATTTTCTGTATACTGCTTTATATTGCAGGATTAAGCTATAAAATTATAGGAGGCGCACTGCTGATTGTCATTCCTCTTGCTGTTGTATTTCTCTTTATCGTTGTCCAACCGGACCAGAAGCTGATAAAATCCTATCAGAGAAACCGTATTATGGCCTTTTTAAACTCTGAAGACGATGAGTATTCCGATGCTGTAAACCAGCAGGAAAATTCCGTCATGGCCATCGGTTCCGGTCAGCTTACGGGAAAAGGTCTGAACAACAATGAAGTGGCATCTGCAAACAAGGGAAATTTCGTATCTGAAAACCAGACAGACTTTATTTTCTCTGTTGCCGGAGAAGAACTGGGATTCATCGGGTGCGTGGCAATTTTACTGCTGTTGCTGCTGATTATTTTTGAATGTATCAGAACAAGTCTGCGGGCAAAAGATACTGCCGGAAAGATTATATGCTGCGGGGTAGCATCCATTGTGGCTGTCCAGGGCTTCATCAATGTGGCCGTTGTCACAAAGATTATGCCCAACACCGGAACGCCGCTGCCTTTTGTCAGCTACGGTCTGACTTCCATGGTCAGCCTTTATATCGGAATGGGACTTGTGCTGAATGTGGGCTTACAGCGATACAGAACTTACAGGGAGGTAGAAAAATCATGAACATCGGATTAATTGCACACAATTCAAAGAAAAAATTAATGCAGAATTTCTGCATTGCCTACAGAAATATTTTATCAAAGAACAACCTTTATGCCACCGGAACCACCGGAAGACTTATTGAAGAAGCTTCCAATCTGACCGTACACAAGTTTCTGGCAGGACATCTGGGCGGAGAACAGCAGCTTGGAGCCATGATTGAGCAAAATGACATGGATTTGGTGATTTATTTAAGAGAACCTCTGGAGCCGCAGAAGCATGACCCTGACGTAAAACGTATTTTCATGCTCTGCGACACCCACAACATTCCCATGGCAACCAACCTGGCCACTGCGGAAATGATGATTCGTTCTTTGGGCAGAGGAGAGCTGGACTGGCGTGAGATGTATCGATAAACTTTTCAAAAAACCCCAAAAAAGAACAGGAAGATTTAAAAAGCGTCATCAGCAGAAGGTGAGAAAAACCTTATTTTTGCTTCTCCTTCTAATAATTTTTTTGCTGCTGGGACTGCTTGCCATTATCCTTATTGGAAAAAACAGACAGTTAAAAGAAATCCTTCCGTATGACCGAAGCCAGCGTGTTTTCGGAACCACAGCAGGAGAGGATTATCCCGTAGCTGATGGGCTGTCCCAGAATCTTTGCGTAGGAGAGGCGGAAACTTCCCTGGAGGGTGTAGAAGCCAAAGAAGGGGAACGGGCCGGACTTTTTGATATCCATGGCAGAAAAATTTCCTTTTCAACCGGACTCTATGAAAGAGTATCTCCAGGTACGGTGACACAGCTTATGACTGCACTGGTGGCCTTTGAAAAGCTGAATCCCGACGATACGGTCACCATTTCCCAGGAGGATATGGTATACGGTCAGAACCGAAATACCTGCGGACTGTCTGCAGACAATCAAATCACCGTCAAGCAGCTTTTAAATGCCGTTTTAGTATCTTCGGCACAAGACGCTTGTCTGGCCCTTGCACGAAGCGCAGGAGGCAGCGCAGATGCCTTTGTGGACTTGATGAACCAGAAAGCCCAGGACCTTGGCATGACCAACACCAACTTCGTAAATGCAACCGGTGTTTCGGACGAAAATCAGTATACCACGGTTTACGATATCTATTTGCTTTTAAATGAACTTTTAAAATATCCGGACCTTACCAATGCCATGGGGCTGTCGGAATTTATCCTGAATTACAGCCAGGCTGACGGTACTGCCAAACAGCAGTGGCTTAGCTGTGACAATCTCTATGCCACAGGCCGAATCACTGTTCCCAGAGGCGTAACCGTATTAGGAGGAAAATTTTTCTCTTCTGATACGGAAAGATATACCGCTTTGCTGGTGCAGAACAATTATGGAAATGCTTTTGCAGCTATTGTTTTCCAGTCAGAAAGCGAAACGGAAATGAACAACCGTATCTGCCAGATGCTGGAAAAGATAAATTCTTAATTTTTGCTATAAATTTTGAATTTACCATTGTATTTTTGAACGATATGCACTATAATTAATTTAACAATAACCACGGTTTTAGTAAAATTACATATTACGTGCGGCTAAGGAGGAAATTGCGATGGTTCAGTTAATTGTAGGAGAAAAGGGTAAAGGAAAAACAAAGGTACTTCTGGATAAAGTAAATACAGAGGTCAAAGAAGCAAACGGAACACTGGTATATCTGGATAAAAGCAGAAAGCACATGTATGAATTAAATAATAAGGTACGTTTAATTGATATGTCTGACTACGATATTCAAAATAGCAGTGAATTTCTGGGATTTCTCTCCGGTGTAGTTTCTCAGGACAATGACCTGGAAAGAATGTATCTCGACAGTTTCATTAAAATTTCACGGGTAACAGATGAAGCATTTGCAGATGTGATGGCACGCCTGAAGGATATGGGTGAAAAATACAACGTATCTTTTGTATTAAGCGTTTCCAAAGACGAAAAGGAACTTCCCGAAAGCGTCAAAGAGATGATTCTGGTTTCCATTTAATCGGATTTCCTACGTTACAGCAAGTATGAAAGAGCTGTCGTTTTAAGCAGAATAAGAGGCTTAAAGCGGCAGCTCTTCTTTTTGACAGCGCAGACAAAAGGGCTTCTTCTTTTTAAAGACGTTCGGTATCGTCTGAAAAGGAAGACACTCTTCCGAAAAGGCTGAGCAAATACAACCCGCAGATACCTACCAGTGCATAAATAATTCTGGAAATCCAGGTCATATCGCCAAATAAAAAGGTAACAAGATTAAATCGGAAAAATCCAATCAATCCCCAGTTTACCGCACCGATAACGGTAACAACCAGTGCCGTATAATCTAAAATTCTGCTGTTCATAATACAAGCCTCCTTTTTCCTTATCTAGTATTTCCATCCCATTCCTTTTTATGCAAAAAATTTAGCTATTGTGATTCCCCCCTGAAAATGGTAAAATACAAGGTAGTGCAGAAAATGAACGGAGATTAAAGGAGATTAAACTTGTCAGGCAAAAAAAACAGTTTTGGTAAAAAAATAAAACAATTCTTTTCAGCTTTAAAACGGCTGCTGACTTTTAATATTACAACCATCATGTTCGGCGCCCTGTTTATCTATATGATAATTACCGTAATTTTGTATGCCACCTCCCCCCATGTAACCTCCTATCAGGTTACCTCCGGTCCGCTGACAAAGAATCCGGTATGTACAGCGCTGGCACTCCGGGAAGAGCAGGTGGTACAGGCGGGCGGCACCGGATACACGGAATATTATGCACGAGAAGGCATGGAGGTACGGAAAAACGGTTCTGTATATGGGTTGTCCAGCGCCAGGCAGGAGGTGCAGAATGTCAGCCTCACAGAGGAGCAACTGGAAAAACTCCGGTCCAGTATGGCTAAGTTTTCCTATGCCTTTGATGGCAGCGATTTCTATGATACCTACAGCTTTAAGTATGAATTAGAGGGAAGTATTCTCCAGGCTGCAGGAGTGACCGAACAGACCGATAAAGAAGCTGCCGATACAGACGAAGACAGCGACTCCCAGGTCATTACCGGACAGGCTGTGGGAACTGCTGTATCCCTGGGCAGCCAGACCGTCTACACTTCTCCGGAAGCAGGTGTGATTGTATATTCTACAGATGGGTACGAGGATAAAACCGTTGAAAACCTTACAGAGGAGGATTTCAATGAAAAATCTTACAAAAAGACAGACCTTTTAACCAGCGAAGAAATAAAAGCAGGAGATTCTGTATACAAAGTAATTACCAGCGAAAAATGGACCCTTATGGTTCCCCTCACCGATAAACTGGCGGCAGCGATTGCAGACCGTACCAGTATCAAGGTCAAATTTACCAAGGACGGGGAAAGTCAGAATGGTTCGCTTTCCATTATCAGCATCGGAGACCAGAAAGTTGCCCAAATCCAGCTGCAAAACGGTATGGTACGTTATGCGTCTGACCGTTTTCTGGAAATTGAACTGGTTGTAAATACACAAAGCGGTCTGAAAATACCGGTAAGTTCTATTGTAACCAAAGAATTCTACCTCATTCCCCGTGATTTTCTTGCAAAAGGAGACAACAGTGAGGGAGAAGGTTTTATTAGGGAACTGGACAGCAACAGCGACTCTCCGGTTACAGAATTTGTAGAAGCTGTTATCTATAAAGAAACAGACGCAGACGGCAATGAAATCACCTCTGAATCCGAAACAGAAGATGATTCCGGCGGTTACTGTTATGTGGATAAGGAGACCTTCCAGGACGGTGATATTCTGAAAAAACAGGACTCTACTGAAACCTTTGAAGTCGGGGAGGTGGATTATCTGGAAGGTGTTTATTGTATGAATAAAGGATATGCCGTTTTCCGCCAGATTAAAATTTTAGACCAGAATGAAGAATACTGTATTGTTGCACAGGGAACCTCCTACGGTCTCCAGCCTTTTGATTACATTGTTTTGGATGGAGAAAGTGTAAAAGAGGAAGAAATTCTCTATTAGCAAGTTACTCAGATACAAAAGAAAGGGGTATGAACTATGAGTGTCTGTGAGAATTATAAAAACGTAGAAGAAAAAGTAATACAGGCATGCAAAAGAGCCGGCAGAGACCCAAAAGAGGTTACGCTGATTGCCGTAAGCAAGACAAAACCCATGTCCATGATAGAGGAACTCCTGCCTCTGGGTGTCCGGGATTTCGGAGAAAATAAAGTGCAGGAACTGACTGCCAAAGCAGAAAGTCTTTCCCCTGAAATACACTGGCACATGATTGGACATCTGCAGCGAAACAAAGTAAAATATGTAGTAGACAAGGCCTGCCTCATACACTCCGTGGATTCCCTGCGTCTGGCAGAGGAAATCAGCAAAGAAGCGGGAAAGAAACAGGTCACGGTCTCCATCCTTCTGGAAGTCAACGCAGCGGGAGAAGAGAGCAAATTCGGAATTACCCCAGGGGAAACACTTTCTCTTGCACAGGAAATTGCAAAGTTGCCCCATATCCAGATAAAAGGATTGATGACGATTGCTCCTTATACTCAAAATCCGGAAGATAATCGGATATTTTTCAGAAATTTAAGAAAATTAAGTGTTGACATTGCACAGAAAAATATTGATAATGTTACTATGAGTGTCCTGAGCATGGGCATGACCGGTGATTATGAAGTCGCCATCGAAGAAGGAGCCACCCACGTCCGTGTAGGAACCGGCATCTTCGGAGAAAGAGATTACAGTATATAGAAAGATTGGAGATTGATATTATGAATATCTTAGATAAATTTTTGGACGCAGTAAAGGTAAATGAGGATTTTGATGATGACGACTTTTTAGATGATGTAGATGACGATTTTGAAGATGAAAAGCCCAAAAAGAGATTCTTTAAAAAGCTGGATGAAGACCTTGATGACTACGACGATGATTTATCTTCTGTAAAAAGCCATAAAAAAGCAGAGAAGCAGACTGCTGCCGCAAAGGCTCCAAAGCCTCAGAAACAGCCAGCCTCTTCTTCCAGTAAGGTGACGCCTATGTATAATGTGAAAAAGAAAATGCCTTCCAACGAAGTGTGCGTAATTAAACCAAAGCAATTTGATGACTCTACTGAGATTGTGGACGCGCTTTTAGACAGCTGCACCGTAATCTTAAATTTAGAGGGACTGGATATCAATTTGGCCCAGCATATCATTGACTTTACTTCCGGTGCAAGTTATTCCATCAACGGAAGTATCCGTAAGGTTTCTTCCTACATCTTCATTCTGACACCAGAAGGTGTGGATATTACCGGAGATTCCCAGGAGTTTTTGAATGACATTACCGGCGGTTCCATGTACGAAGGGATTTAAAGAGCGTTTATGGAAAAAGATGTATTATTCAAAAAGCGTATGACAGAGCTTAGTAAGAAGGCCTATTACAGAGGCATTCTTACTTTCTCCGACTTTCTCGACTTAAATGAACAGACTATGCTTCAGAGTCTTTCCCTGAAAGATACAGGTGTTTCCGTAAAACTCTGGGGCGGTTATGAAACAGCAGAGCGTCAGATGGCAGCCTTTGTCCCTGATGCTTTTTGTTGTGAAGAAGATTATCCTCTGTCCTGTCTCCGAATCCAGCCCTTAAACCGAAAATTTTCGGACAAACTGACACACCGGGACTATCTGGGAGCCATTCTGAATCTGGGCATTGACCGGAGTAAAATCGGAGATATTCTCATGGAGGCGGAAAGCGCTTGTGTATTCTGCCACACTTCTATGTGTGACTTTCTCATAGAGGAAATCTGCCGTATCCGCCACACATCCGTAAAAGCAGAGCGCATTACAGAAATCACGGACTTTCCTGTTCCCAGAAGAGAAGAGCTTTCCGGTACGGTAGCTTCTCCCCGTCTGGACAGTATCATTGCCCTGGCTTTTGGGACTTCCAGAAGCAGTATGCTGCCTTTCATTGAAGGGGGCAAAGTCTTTGTCAATGGCAGGAATGTGGTGTCCAACGGATATGCCCTGAAAGACGGAGATATTATTTCTGTCCGGGGAAAAGGCAAATTCCAGTTCGGCACTGTAACCAACAAAACCAAAAAGGACCGTTACCATGTGGTCCTATACAAATACTGTTAAGAAAAGGAGGTCTAGCCGCTATGACAGAAGAACGTATACTGGTGCAGCGAGAGGGTACGTTTCACTACCCCATTGTGTTCCGAAAAGATTTTTCTTCCCTTTCCGAGGAAGTTCTCTCTCTTTCCAAAAAAAGCCGCCGTATTTGCGTGGTTTCGGACAGCCATGTAGCGCCCTTATATCTGGATACAGTCACAAAAGAGCTGGGAAAATGCGGTATGAAAGTAACTGCTTATATTCTGCCTGCAGGAGAATCCAACAAAAATCTGGACCAGATTCAGGGAATCTATGAACATCTGATTCAGGAACATTTCGACCGAAACGATATGCTGGCAGCCCTGGGCGGCGGTGTCACGGGAGACATGACCGGATTTGCAGCCGCCACTTATCTGCGGGGCATTGATTTTATACAGATTCCCACAACCCTTCTTTCCCAGGTAGACAGCAGTATCGGAGGAAAAACAGGAGTGGATTTCAGGCAATACAAAAATATGGTAGGCGCCTTTCATCAGCCTTTATTGGTCTATACCAACGGAGCCGTGCTGAAAACCCTGCCCGATGCAGAATTTGCAAGCGGTATGGGCGAAGTCATTAAACACGGACTTATCCGTGATAAAGGTTACAGCACATGGCTGGCCTGCAACCGGGAAGCCATCCTGGAAAGAGAGGAATCGACCTGTCTGGAAATGATTTACCGAAGCTGTATGATTAAAAAAACAGTAGTAGAAAAAGACCCCACCGAACAGGGCGAACGAGCCGTCTTAAATATGGGACATACCATCGGCCATGCAATAGAAAAACTGAAAAACTTCACCATGTCCCACGGAGCCTGTGTAGCCGTAGGCTGCGCTGCATCCGCCTTTTTGTCTATGCAAAAGGGCTGGATTACAGAGGAAGATTACAAAGACGTTCTGCGGCAGCTAGAGGCCTTTCATCTGCCTGTAGAGACAACCGGGCTGTCTCCTGAGGACATTTTGCAGACTACCAAATCCGATAAAAAAATGGATGGAAAGGCTGTGAAATTTATCCTGCTGAAGGGCTGGGGAAATGCTGTGGTGGACAGAACCCTGACAGATAGGGATTTGCTGTCCGGTATTCACGCTGTACTGGCTGCAGATTAAAAGGAGGAATCTATGGAACAAAAACGACGAATACAATCCTTTCTGGAACTGGCTGTGTCTGCCGCTGCCCTTACGGGACTTGACCAATGGACAAAATTTCTGGCAGTAAAGCACTTAAAAGACCAGGCAGACATTGCTTTAATTCCCAATGTGCTGTACCTGCATTATCTGGAAAACCGCGGTGCTGCCTTTGGTATGTTTCAGAATCAAAAGGTTTTCCTGGTACTGCTCACATCCCTGATTCTGATTGGTGTTTGTTATGTGCTGTGGAAGCTGCCGGAAGGCAAACATTTTCTGCCTTTAAAAATACTGTGTTTTCTTATCACAGCCGGAGGAATCGGGAACCTGGCAGACCGTCTGCGTCTGAACTATGTGGTAGATTTTATCTATTTTTCCCCCATTGATTTTCCGGTATTTAATATAGCGGATATCTATGTTACTGTCAGTATGGTGCTTTTATTCCTTTTGGTTTTATTTTACTATAAAGACGAAGATTTTCAGTTTTTAAAATGGAAATCCCCCAAACAGCAGGAGCAGGAATCATGAAACAGATTTGTTTACAGGCTGAGGCCGCTTATGAAGGAGAACGGATTGACAAATATCTGGCGGAAGTAATGAATGATTACTCCCGCTCTTTTTTACAGAAACAGCTGAAAGAAGGGAATGTAACCGTGGGACAAAAGCCGGTGAAAGCCAGTTATAAACTGGCAGAGGACGATGAAATCACCGTACAGGTGCCGGACAGTCAGGAACCGGATATTCTGGCAGAAGACATCCCTCTGGATATTCTCTATGAAGATGAACAGGTTCTGGTGGTAAACAAACCCAAGGGCATGGTGGTACACCCAAGCGCCGGACACTATACGGGAACGCTGGTCAATGCCCTGATGTTCCACTGCAAAGACCGCCTTTCGGGCATTAACGGAGTTCTGCGTCCGGGAATTGTCCACCGCATCGATATGGACACAACAGGTGCCCTGGTGGTGTGTAAGACCGACCTGGCTCACCAGAGCCTGGCCCAACAACTGAAGGTACACAGCATTACCCGGAAGTACCGGGCCATTGTTCACGGAAATTTAAAAGAGGACCAGGGTACCATTGAAGGAGATATCGGGAGACACCCGGTAGAACGAAAAAAAATGGCGGTGCATGTAAGAAACGGAAAACCGGCAGTAACCCATTACCGGGTACTGGAACGTTTCGGCAGTTTCACCTATGTAGAGTGTCAGCTGGAAACTGGCCGCACCCATCAGATTCGCGTACACATGAGCAGCATTGGACATCCCCTTTTGGGAGATATGCTGTACGGACCTAAAAAATGTCCTTACGGGGGACTTACCGGGCAGACACTTCACGCCATGGTGCTTGGTTTCCAACATCCGGTAACCGGAGAATATATGGAATTTAAAGCGCCTTTGCCGGAGTATTTTGAGAATTTGCTGAAAAAGTTAAGATAAATAAAATTGTGACGATATCTCCAAGAAAATTTTCTAATTTTATATACATTTTCACAAAAATAGATTATAATGGATATAACATAAGAATTTTCAAGAGAGGAGTGTATGGTTATGGCAGCAACTACAGTTATAACAATCGGACGTCAATATGGAAGCGGGGGACGGGAAATCGGTATGAAACTGGCACAGGATTTAGGTATCAAGTGCTATGATAAAGAGCTGTTGGACCGTGCAGCCAAAGACAGTGGTATCTGTCAGGAATTATTTGAGCACCATGATGAAAAGCCGACTAACAGCTTTTTATATTCCTTAGTTATGGATACGTATTCTTTTGGTTATTCTTCCGCAGCATTCGCAGATATGCCCATTAACCACAAGGTATTCCTGGCTCAGTTTGACACCATCAAAAAGCTGGCAGAAGAGGAATCCTGCGTTATGGTCGGACGCTGTGCAGACTATGCTCTGGCAGACTTTAACGGTGCATTCAGCGTTTTTATCCACGGAGATATGGACAAACGAATTCGCCGTATCGCAGACAAATATCAGCTTACCGATGCTGCGGCCAAGGACCGAATCCATAAAACGGACAAACAGAGAGCCAGCTATTATAATTATTATACCAGCAAGAAATGGGCGGACGCAGACAGCTATGACCTCTGCCTGAACAGTTCCGTTCTGGGAATTGACGGCTGTGTGGAAATGATTAAGAAAATGCTGGAAATCAAAAGGCGGAGCTTCTAGTGTTTGAGTAAAATACCAGAACTAACCCGTCAATAAACAACCTTTTTTACCGTTGTTTATTGACGGGTTTTTATTTGGCATCCTCTTACTTATGATTATTTACCGCATGCCACCCATTGATATTACTGTTCAAAATAGCAGTAAACATCCTTTCCTTGGCACCTGGATTTTCCCGGTTTAAGCTGGCCAGCAGTTCCTTGGCATACTGCCGCTTGGTATAGCCGTCCACAGGGCAGGGGCTTTTCTCAATTTCCAGATGATACATGTTTTTAAATCCAATCACATCAGCCTCATTAACGAACAGAAGAGGGCGGATGACGGTTAAATCCATACGGTCCAGATAGGTTTTCGGGGCAAACGTATGAAATCTGCCTTCGTAAATGAGAGAGAGCAGCATGGTTTCTATCACATCATCCTTGTGATGAGCGTAAGCAATTTTATTGCAGCCCAGCCGCTTGGCTTCTGTGTTCAAAGCGCCTTTTCTCATTTTAGCACAAAGAGAACAGGGATTGCTTTCTTTTCTTTCCTCAAAAATAATAGGCGCAATATCTGTTTTTACAACATGAAAGGGCACATCTAATTCTTTGCACAGATTTTCAATCTTATCCAGGGAAAAATCAGGATGTCCCAAATCTACTGTAATGACCTCTATGGTAAAAGCTTTTGGATAGAAGCGCATCAGTCCATGAAGGGCATAGAGCATAGACAGACTGTCTTTCCCGCCGGAAACTCCCACGGCAATTTTATCCCCTTCCTCTATCAGCTGAAATTCGTCTACCGCCTTTCTGGTAAGACTCAATAATTTCTGTAATTTCATACAACACAGTCCTTTCCAATTTGTATAAGTCTTCTGAATCATAGCACAAATACTGAAAAAAAGAAACATTTTTTTGCAGTTTTCCCCACAGGCGGGAAAATTCATGATATACTGTTTCCTAGCGAAGAATTCAAAAAAAGAACGGAGGCCCAACATGAAATTTCGTTGGAACAAAAAATATCTGTACTGGGGAATGACAGCTTTTGCAGTAATCTGTGCCAGCCTGTTGTTTTATTTTGTCATTTTCCGTATGCATGTGCTGTTTAACGGAATCCGAAGATTTATAAGCATTATGATGCCCGTTATCTGCGGCGCAGTGATTGCCTATCTTCTAATTCCCGTGCTGAATTTTCAGGAGAGGAAAATCTTTCGGTATTTTACAGAGAAAAAGAAGATGACTTTGGAGCCGGGGCACAAAAAAATGGTTCGATATCTGTGTATCAGTACGTCACTGCTTTTTGCCCTGCTGATTATCTATTCTCTTTTGTCCATGATTGTACCAAGTATTCTGGACAGTATTATCAGTATTATTAACGATTCGCCAAGATATGTCCAGAATATCCGGCATTGGCTGGAAGCCCTTTTAAAGGACAATCCGGAGTGGAAGACCATTGTCTTTGACTATCTGAACCGTTATTCTCCCAAAGTGGAAGCCTTTTTAAATGTTGAAGTGCTGCCGCAGGCAAAGGCGGTTCTGCAGTCCCTGACCACAGGGGTGTTCGGAACTTTGGTCTTTATCAAAAACCTGTTAATCGGTCTGATTATTTCCGTGTACCTGATGGCCGGAAAAGAAGCGTTTGTTACCCAGTCTAAAATGCTGGTGTATGCATGGTTCGATACAGAACGCGCCAACAGTATTATCAGAGCCTTTCGTTTTACCCACAAAACCTTTGGCGGTTTTATCAGCGGCAAAATTGTGGATTCCCTCATTATCGGGATTCTGTGCTATATTGGCACCTCCATGATTGGAACCCCTTACAAACTCCTGGTCAGCGTTATTGTAGGCGTCACCAATGTGATTCCCTTTTTCGGACCTTATCTTGGTGCCATCCCCAGCGCCTTTATCATCCTTATGGTAAACCCGGTGCAGTGTCTGTATTTCCTGATTTTTATTCTGGTTTTACAGCAATTTGACGGAAACATTCTGGGACCGAAAATTCTGGGAAATTCCACGGGACTTTCCAGCTTCATGGTGATTGTTGCTATTTTGCTGTTCGGCGGGCTTATGGGAATTCCCGGCATGATTATCGGGGTTCCTCTGTGGGCTGTTATGGTAGCAGGTGTAAGGCATTTCCGCGACCATGAGTTACGAAAAAAATCTATGCCAACAGACGAGAAAATGTATGAAAACCTTCAGTATATTGACCCAAAAACCCTGCAGCCGGTAGAATTTTCCCAAAACAAAAATTCAGAGCAGAACAGCAGTAAAGAAAATGAAAGTGAGGATACACATTTATGAAACTTGTTATACAAAAGGTAAGCAGCGCTTCTGTAGAAACAGAGGGAAACTGCATTTCATCTATCAACAAAGGCTTTCTGGTGCTGGTGGGCATTGGAAAAGAAGACACCAGAGAAACCGTTGACCAGTATGTAAAGAAAATGATAAATCTGCGTATCTTTGCAGATGAGGAGGGTAAGACAAACCTTTCCCTGGCAGATGTAAACGGAGAAATTCTGTTGGTATCACAGTTTACCCTGTATGCCAACTGCAAAAAAGGCAATCGGCCCAGTTTCTTTGACGCAGGAAATCCCCAAGAGGCAGAGGCTCTGTATGAATACATGGTTGAAAAAGTCAAAGAAAGCGTTCCGGTAGTCAAAACCGGAAAATTCGGAGCGTACATGAAGGTTTCCCTGATTAATGACGGACCGTTTACCATTCTTTTAGATGAAAATACGTTTGCGAGATAAAAATGACAAAAATAATAGGTGCTCCGTGAAAGAGTGCTTATTATTTTTTTGCTTTATTAAGTTTACCATAAATATGTTATGTATTCTATGAATTTAGATACACAAGAGTAGTTGTTTCTTCTGAAAATAGTTTAGCGGACAAATACAGATTTAACCGAAAAACTATAGCTTTTTTCCTTTATTTGTGATAAACTACTCTCAAAACAATCATTTTGGAGGTTTTCTTATGGCAAAGCCAATTACATACCGTGAACAGGAAAAAATTGAAAATACCGTAAAACTTCGTGAATTCCTTATGGAACTTCCTCCATACGTCAAGGATTATTTCCGCGCCAAGGAACCCACGACCTCTGACAAAACCCGTTTGTCTTATGCATACGATTTGCGTGTGTTTTTTCGTTTTCTGCAGCTTACAAATCCTGCTTTAAAAGAAAAACCCATGACTGATATTTCTATCCAGGATTTATCCCTTTTACAACCTGTGGATTTTGAAGAATTTGAGGAGTATTTAAAGGCCTACAAAACCCCGGACAACAAACTGGAAACCAACTCCCGTACAGGAATTGCCAGAAAAATGTCCTGTCTGCGCAGTTTTTATGATTATCTGTGCAAACGCCAGCTTTTACAGTCTAATCCTGTGCGCCTTGTGGATATGCCCAGAATCAAGGAAAAAGCCATTATTCAGTTAGATCCCGATGAGGTGGCCAATCTTCTGGACCATATTGAAAATTATGGAAATCAACTGACCGGCGTACAGCTTTATCACTATAACAAGCAAAAGTACCGCGACATTGCCATGATTACTCTCCTGCTCGGAACAGGTGTTCGTGTTTCCGAACTGGTGGGACTGAATATAGGTGATGTAGATTTCAAAAATAATGGCATCCGGATTCTGCGAAAAGGAGGAAATGAAATGATTGTCTACTTCGGTACAGAGGTGGAACAGGCTCTGAAAGATTATCTGGAAATCTCCAGAACTGCCATTACCCCGGTCGCCGGGCATGAAGAAGCACTTTTCCTCTCCGGCCAGCGCAAACGTATCAGCGTGGATGCCGTGGAAAAAATGGTGAAAAAGTACGCTTCTGCCATTTCTGTCAAAACGATTACTCCCCATAAGCTGCGAAGCACCTACGGTACGGCTCTGTATCGGGAAACCGGGGATATTTATCTGGTGGCAGACGTTTTGGGACACTCTGATGTCAATACCACGAAAAAGCACTATGCCAAATTAAGCGATGAACGGAGGCGTTCTGCCTCCAAAGCCGTGGTGCTGCGGGAAAAGCAGGATTAAAGACCGCTTTGCGCCGGACCGTTTAACAGTTTTCCTTCATAATCAAATCGTGAACCGTGACAGGGACAGTCCCAGCTTTTCTCATCCGGATTCCAGGAAAGCTGACAGCCAAGATGGGGACAACGGATTTCAACCCCATGGATATTCTGCTGTTCATCTTTATAAATACCTATTTTTCGCCCCTTATAGGTGACAATGCCGCCATGTCCCGGCAGAATATCCCGGGCTGTCTTTTGCGGGTCGTAAAAAAACGGTTTTGCCAGTTCCTTTACAGAACGGACGCCATCAGAAAGAAAAAAGTCCAAATCCTTTACAGGGAATCTCCCGGGCCGGAAAACTTCCCTATTGGGATTGGTAAATCCGCAGATATCGTCACGAATGAGCATGGCTGCCGTCATAGCTGTTGTCATGCCCCATTTCTGAAAGCCTGTAGCCACATACCAGTTCTGCCTGCTGCCGGAAAATCTGCCGATAAAAGGCACAGAATCCGCGGTAACGCAGTCCTGGGCTGACCAACAGCACGCTTCCCGGCTTTCGGGAAACCACCGGGCCGCCTTTTCCCTCAATTTCTCATATCTTGCCGCTTGTCCTGTCTTGTCTCCACAGCGGTGTCCCTCTCCTCCCAACAGCAGATACGGCCCATAACTGCGAAAAGAGAAATCCCGCTTTTCTGCACCGATATACATACCGTTTACTTCCATGGCATTTTCCAGGGCTACTACATAGGAACGCTCCTGGTACATTTTTGCAAAATACAGCCCCGGAAAGTTTACGAAAGGAAAATGACAGGCAAAAACAATTTTTTCCGCTTTTACCCTTCCCTCCGGAGTGAACAGTACGTTCTCTCTGACGCGCTCTACCGGAGTGTTTTCATACACCTGTACCTGCTCTGCCAGAGAAGAAAGAAATTTCAGAGGATGAAACTGAGCCTGATTGTGAAATTCTACCGCCCCCCATACAGGAAACGGCAGGGTCAGCCCTTCCCTGCGAAGACCTGCGGGAAGCCCCAGACTGCCTGCTGCCCTCGCCTCTTCTTCCAATCCCCGGGCGCTCCTTCCGTACACATAAGAAGAAGTTGTTTCAAAATCACAGGCTATCTGTTCCTTTTCTATCAGACGCTCATACTCCTTTCGCGCCTCTTCGTTGGCAAATCCATACTGTCTGGCCTTCTCTATTCCATATTTCTTTATAAGACCTGCATAACACAGCCCATGCTGGGATGTGATTTTTGCCGTAGTATTTTGGGTCTGGCCGCTGCCAATAAAGTATCTCTCCAACACTACTGCTCTCCTGCCCTCTCTCTGCAGCAGATACGCGGTCAGAATCCCCGTTATGCCTCCTCCGATAACGGCAATTTCTGTTTCGATTTCCCTGTTTAAATTCTCCCATCTTTTTAATATACAGGAGTTTGTCCAAATAGATTTCATGCTGCTTCTCCTATAACCTTTTCTTTACAGCATGCCCTGTTTTCTTCCTTTTCATACCATTCTTCCTAAAACCAGGGTGTTCTGCAGACTGCCGCAGGAAAAAATCCCCCACTCTGAAAGAACACAAAACCATGGATTCTGCAGCAGTCCCAGTTCTTCTCCTTATGCACTTAAGAAGGACACATAACAAGGATTCTTTGAGGTGTGGTCTGGGGAGGAATACTAAAAGTAGTGGCTGTATAATAAACCAGCAGTTCTTGATTTCCCGGATGACAGGTAAAGGGCTGCCCGTTTACAGTGGAAATACGGGTTGCAGAAGACAGATTCAGTTTCAGAGAATTGTCTTCTGCTGTCAGGGTTGCGTCAAAATAATTCAATGCTGCATCCTGGTTCTGCCGCAAAACCGTTACCACCTCTGCCTGATACCGGGGCGGATAAATAGCCGGGGCCGGAAGTCTGGTATCGTAGAAAGCAGCTACACGCATCCCTCTTCTCAGCCGCACCTGATCGATGACCATGGTTTCTCCGGTCACTACAAAGTTCACCGTTTCCGTCTCTGTCTGTATCGTTGCCAGAAAACTGCAGCAGGAATTGCCCCTGCTGATATTTCGTATCACACCAACAACTTTCCCATAGGTTTCGTATGCCATAAAAAATCCTTTTTCTTTTATCCTATGTACCTCTCACAAAAAGGTTCTTCCAAAGACAGGCATGGATTCGCTCTGTCCGGGACATACTAGTACAAGGAACAGGAGGAAAACAACTATGGAATTAAAAAACAGTATTACCAAAGAAAACCTCATGCGGGCTTTTGCCGGAGAGAGTCAGGCCAGAAACCGCTATACCATGGCAGCCTCACAAGCCAGAAAGAATCAACTGGCTGTTGTGGAAGCAGTGTTTACCTTTACCGCCAATCAGGAACGGGAACATGCTGAAATTTTTTATAAACATCTGACAGCTCTGGCAGAGAAAAACATTTCCATTGACGGCAATTACCCCGTGGATATTTCTCAGGATGTGGCAAAACTTCTGCGCTTTGCGGAAAAGAACGAAATGGAAGAACACGACGATGTGTATAAGGCATTTGAGGAAAAAGCAAGGGAAGAAGGATTTGCAGAAATTGCCGCTTCTTTTCATATGATTGGAAAAATCGAGAAAACCCACGGAGAGCGGTTTCGTCTTCTGGCCCAAATGCTGGAATCGAACACACTGTTCGTGTCAGAGATTGAAACATCCTGGATGTGCCTGAAATGCGGAAATATCTATGCCGGACTGCAGGTACCGGAAAAATGCCCCGTATGCGGACATGACAGAGGCTATTATATCCGTTTGGAACTGCTGCCCTGTGCCGTGAATCAGACGGTATAAAATTTTTCAAAACAAACTGCAGATTATGGTAAAATAAATTTAATTTTACCGCACATCTTCCCGGAGTAATCCGTTAGACATTAGGAAGGGGGGATTTCAGATGTCTGCAGACATAGAAGAACAATATGACAAAATTTACCGGTACTGCTATTTTAAAACCCAAAACGCTGCTCTGGCTGAAGACCTGACACAGGAATGTTTTCTGAAATATATCTCTCAGAATACCTATGTGGAACGTGGAAAAGAACTGGCATATCTCTATACCATAGCCCGAAATCTCTACATGGATACTTTCCGCCGGAAAGCCTTTGTCCCTCTGGATGAAAACGCTGGCACGGAGGAAGTCCTGCTGCACAGGGCAGAGCTAAAGCTGTGTGTGCGCCAGGCACTTTGTTTACTCTCATACCAGGAGCAAGAGCTGCTGCTTCTGCGCTATGCAGAACAGCTTTCCGTGAAACAGATTTCAGCTATTACCGGCCTGTCCCGCTTTGCGGTTTACCGAAAGTCCGGACAGGCTCTGGATAAATTAAGGCAGCATTTGCGAAAGGAGGATTTTCTGTGAAAAAAGAATTAAGATATGCGTTAAAAGATGCCTTTGAGCCTCCAAATCCGATTCATCGGGAAGAGTTTTTGCGGAATCTTCCCCTGCAGAAAAAAAGCTTTGGAGAATTTTTGCTGCAACAGCTTCCTTACATAAGAAAGCGCACATGGCTCGTTTCCTGTCTGCTTTTTGCCGTATTTTTCGTCTCCCCAAGGGAAAACTGGATGGCTATTCCCTCTTTGCTTCCCTTTCTGGCACTGATAGGCATAACCGAACTGGCTCGCTCTTCCTGCTGCCGAATGGCAGAACTTGAAATGAGCTGCCGTTTCAATCTTTCTCAGGTTTTGCTTGCCCGCATGTTCTGGCTGGGTCTGTGCAGTTTCCCAGTTCTTTTGATGGGACTTTTTACCGTGGGGAAACTGTCTGCTTTTGATACAGCGCAGATTCTTTTGTATGTTCTGACACCTTATCTTCTTACCTGTGCCGCTTCCCTCCTGGTTTTAAACATTTTAAGAGGCACAGAAGGAATCTACGGCTGTGCTGCAGTGACGTGCATGGTCAGTATCAGCAATGGAATCTTTCAAAATACAGACGCCTTTTACCAGAGCAACCGCCTGATATTCTGGCTGCTTGCAGCATGTTTCTCTGCAGCCACAACTATTCTGCAGCTTTTTATCTTTTTAAAGAAAACGGAGGAATCACCATGGAACTTATTCTTGATAAAGTAAGCAGGCAATATGGAACAAAAATGGCCTGCAGCAACATCTGTCTGCGGCTGACTCCCGGTGTTTACGGACTTCTGGGCGCCAACGGAGCAGGAAAAACCACGCTAATGCGCATGATATGCGGAGTATTAAAGCCTACCAGCGGTACCATTACTTTTAATCAGGCAGACGTACATAGTGAGGCGTACCGGGACAGACTCGGTTATCTGCCTCAGGATTTCGGGTATTACCCGGAATTTACCGCACAAAACTTTCTGCTTTATCTGGCCTCCCTGAAAGGACTGTCCAGAACCACTGCCAAAAAGAAAACGCTGGAGCTGCTTTCCGTAGTGTCCCTGGAAAAAGAGGCAAAACGGAAAATCAAAACCTTCTCCGGCGGTATGAAACAGCGGCTGGGTATTGCCCAGGCCATGCTCAACAATCCTTCCATTCTGGTACTGGACGAACCCACAGCCGGATTAGACCCAAAAGAACGGGTACGTTTCCGCAATCTCATTTCCCGTCTGGGGAGAGAGCGCATTGTCCTTTTATCTACCCATATTGTCTCAGATGTGGAATATATCGCAGATACTATATTTCTCATGAAAGACGGAAAACTGCTTCATCAGGGCAGTCCCCAGAAAATTCTACAGGTGTTGGAAGGAAAGGTTTGGGAATGTCTGCTGCCTCCGGCATATGCAGAAAAACTCTGTACAGAAAAATCCTTTCCCATCGTTAATATCCGTCAAGAAGAAGAAAACGTGCTTCTTCGCCTGGTAAGCAGCCAAAAGCCTTCCGAAGACGCCATGGCAGTCACTGCTACTTTGGAAGACCTGTATCTTTATTATTTCAGTGAGGAGGCATCCCTATGAAACATTTTTTTACTTTAGTAGAATTTGAGTACCGAAAAATATGGAAGCGAAAATCCGCCATTCTGGCCATGTCCGTCGGCCTTCTGGTATCCATACTGAGCGTGTGGGGGCCCCTGCTTGGCAGCACTTACATAAACGGAAAAGTTTCGGAATCCAATTATGAGGCCACCTTCAAAGACCTCCAATATGCAAAGGATTTAAACGGACGAACTTTAGATACTGCACTTCTTCTGGAAGCTGCCCACGCTTATGCACAGATTCCCCCAAATACGGAAATCCCCTACATTGGTCTGGAAGAATATGAGACCTATGCAAGACCCTACAGCTCCATCTACGGCATTGCAGGGCGCGTCTACCGGGCTTCGGGAGAAGAGTTTTCTTATGAGGAAATGGCGGCTCTGACCAAAAGAGACGCCAACCATTTTTATGAAAAAAGAGCATCCTTGCTGAAAAATACTATAGCAAATACCACTATGAGTCAAACCGCCAAAGAACATACCCTGAAAACTGCCGAAAAAGTGCAGACACCCTTTACCTATTCCAATACCGAGGGCTATGGACGTTTCCTCACGCTTATGCAAAGTACAGGGATTCTGTCTGCTTTTGTCATAGCAATATGTCTTTCTCCTCTGTTTGCAGGGGAATACACCAGCCACGCAGACCAGCTTCTGCTTTCTTCCCGATATGGAAAGGGAAAACTGATTCGTGCCAAGCTGTTTACGGGATTTTCCTTTGCCGCAGGCTTCAGCCTTCTGCTTCTGCTACAGACCTATTTCCAGTGCATGCTCACCTTTGGTTTTGACGGCAGCAGTACACCTGTCCAGATTTTTGATGTGCTGTGTATTTATCCCCTTACCCTGGGACAGGCCGGATTTCTGGGCGGACTTTGCTTTTTCGGCGGCTGTATGTTGATGGCAGGACTGACCATGCTGCTCTCCGCCAAATTAAAATCGCCTTTCGGCGTCATGATACTGATGTCCGTATTTTTAATCTTCCCTATGATGGTGCAGATTTCCCAGAACTCCATTTCTGCGTTCCGTCTGTTTCATCTGCTGCCTGCAAACAGTATGGCTTATTTTAATATCTTTCACATGATACCATACGAATTTGCCGGACTGGTCGTTCCGCCGTATATTATGTTTCCGGTTTTTTCTGTGGTATGCTGTGCGGCTGTGCTGCCTTTGGCCTACAGAGGTTTTCAGCGTCATGAAATCGCATAATTTTTTATTGCACAGGATATGGAAAAGCCCTATAATATGGTTTGAATTTATCATTACATACCTTTTGCTAGATTAAATATAAATTTTCAACGATTGGAGGCCAATCTCATGGCGCAGATTTTAATTGTAGAAGACGATTCTGTCATTAACAGCCTGATATACGAATTCCTCACAGACAACGGGCATCTCTGCAGACAGGCTTTTTCCGGCACAGAGGGGAAACTTCTGGCAGATATGGAAACCTTTGACCTCATCCTTTTGGATTTAATGATACCGGGAATGAAAGGGGAAGACCTTCTGACGTATATCCGTTTACATACCCAAACCCCGGTGATTGTACTCTCTGCCCGGTCTGCTCTGGAAGACAAGGTAGGTTGCGTTAGAAGAATTGGAAGCCCGCATCCAGGTACAGCTGCGCCGCCACAGTCCATCTCCTGCTGCCCAGGAAATGCTCCGCTATCAGGACTGGATATTAAATCTCAAAGAACACACCTTTACCGCAAAAGGTATCCCCGTAGAATTTACCGGACATGAGTTCGGGATTCTGGAACTTCTTGTAAAGCATCCCAAAAAGGTTTTTACCAAGCAGGAAATCTTTGAACTGGTGTGGCAGGAAAACTATTTTGTGGAGGACAAAACCATACATGTCCACATCAGTAATATACGGGCCAAGCTAAAAAAAACCCAGACAGACCATTATATCCAGACAGTATGGGGAATTGGCTTTAAACTGGCGGAACCATCTTTACCTTTTCTTTAATCTTTCTTTGCGCTTTTTGAAAATTTCTGAGAGATACTGTATGGAAAGAAACAGAAAAGGAGAGGAATTTATGGAATACGTTATTGAAACACAAAATCTCTGTAAAAGCTACAGAGGAAAAGCAGCAGTATCGTCTCTGAATATGCATGTACAAAAAGGCGATATTTATGGCTTTATTGGAAGAAACGGCGCTGGAAAATCCACCACGCTGAAAATGCTCTGCAACCTGGCCCATCCTACGGAAGGAAGCATTTCTCTTTTTGGAAAATCTCCGGATACGCCTTCCGTCCGCAGGCGTATGGGGGTTCTGATTGAAACTGCCGGATTGGAGCCTTCCTGCTCGGCTCACGAGAACATGGTATTAAAAGCATTGCTTATGGGCATTGTAGACCCGGAAAAGCAGATTTGCCAACTGTTAAGGCTGGTAGGACTCAATCCCGGAGACAAAAAGAAAGCCCGGCATTTTTCCATGGGCATGAAGCAGCGTCTGGGAATTGCCATGGCCTTGCTGGGCGGGCCGGATTTACTGATTCTGGACGAACCTATCAATAGACTGGACCCTGAGGGCATGAATGAAGTACGCCGGATTCTCATGGATTTAAACCGAAAAAAAGGTATCACGATTTTAATCAGTTCCCATATCTTAGGAGAACTGTCCAAAATGGCCACCCGGTACGGCATTATCAAAGATGGCTGTCTGATTCAGGAACTTTCCTCCGAAGAACTCAATGACAAATGCCGGGATTACCTCTGTGTAAAAACTGCCGATTCCAAGAAAGCCTCTGTACTTTTAGAACAGCAGCTTGGCCTGTCCCGTTATGAGGTACACCCCAATGGAGAAATCCGTATCTATCAAAAACTGGATTCTTCGGCTGTCACCAGCGTTCTGACTTCCGCAGATATTTCCGTCCAGGCCATTTATACACATCATCAGGATTTGGAAGGCTATTTCCTGGAATTAATGGAGCAAAACAAAAGTCAGGAGAAAGGAGGTATCTTCTATGCTTAACCTTCTTCGTATGCAGCTTCGCGCTGTCTTTCGCCAAAAAGGTCTTTATATTACAGCCGCAATTCTTTGTTTCGTACTTCTTATTGCCTTTGGAACCATGCGGCTGGTTTCTGACCCTGCGCTTGCAGAGAGAGCCCGTCAGGCCGGTATGGAGATTACCACAGATGATGTGTCTGACGCCTTTGCTTTTCAGGAACAGACACAGTCTGATTTTCTGGGAAGTCTGCTTTTCTCCGGAGGACTTATGAGCACTCTCATAGTCATTGTCAGTTCTGTGATTGTGTGTGATGATTTTACTACAGGATTTGGAAAAAACATTTTTTCCTACTATCCTAAACGAAGAGATTATATTTTCAGCAAACTTCTGACTTTGGGATTTGTAAGCGGATTTTTCCTGCTGTTTTTAACAGGTGCAACGCTTCTGCTCTTTCCTGCTGCAGGTTTTCAAAATCCTCTGGGCAATCCGGTACAGTTGGCCGCCATGCTGGTTCTTGGCTGGGCAGGGCTTTTCAGTCTCTGCGCTCAGAATCTTTTGTTCTGTATGCTGACCAGACGGGTGCTTGTAAGCGTTCTGCTTTCTGTAAGCTGCGCACTGGGGCTGTTTGGCGCAGCAGCAGATTTTATGGCGGGCCTTTTCGGCGTTCACATCAGTCTGCTTTTTCCGCCGCTGAATGTACTGGCAACACCCGCTTTGGCAAAAACCTTTCAAAGCGGTGCATTCCTGCAGCCAGGCGGTGCTCTGCTGGTGGCCTTTCTCTGGACTGCTTTTTATACAAAGCTCTCCTGTGTAGTATTAAATAAAAACGATATTTGCTGACAGGCAGTTTCTTTGCCTGTCTGATGAGGAAAAACCATGGTACTGCTTATTCTTATTCTTTTTGGACTGGTACTGTTTCTCTTCTTCCGGCTCATGCTCTTTAAAAGGCAGCTCCGGGAGTTTACCGGGCAGCTGCAGGACTTCAGCCCTGACAGCAACCAGCGTCTGACCTGCTTTCTCCGTGACCGGGAACATCTTGCCCTCTGCAGCCAGATAAACCGGTCTATGGACGTTCTGCAGCAGGCGGTTCTGACTGCGGAAGAAGCGGAAAAAGATTTAAAATACACCATGTCCTGTGTATCCCACGATATTCGCACTCCGCTTACCGGAGCAGCGGGCTATATGCAGCTTCTGGAGCGAACCCAGGACCCGGATAAGCGTGAAAAATACTGCCGGATTGTCAGACAGAAGCTGGAGGATTTGGAAACACTTTTGGAGGAGTTGTTTCTCTATACCAGACTGACTGGAAATGAATTTCCCATAGAAATGAAAAAGATACAGCTATTTCCTGTTTTATGTGACGCCCTTGCAGGATTTTATCCCCATTTTCAGGCGCAGAACAGAGCTCCTTCTATTTCCTTTGAGCAGGAAAATGCAGAGATACAGGCGGACCCCGCACAGCTTAGAAGAGTTCTCCGAAATCTGATTTCCAATGCTCTGACCCATGGACAAGGAACGCTTTTTATTTATCAGAAAGGGAATACTCTGTCCTTTGTCAATGAAACCAAAACCTGGGAGACGGTTCATCCCAAGCTGCTTTTTGAACGTTTTTACCGGACAGACCAGGCAAGGCAGGGAAATCATGCGGGACTTGGGCTTTCCATTTCCAGAGAGCTGATGTTAAAAATGCAGGGAAATATTTGTGCGGAATCCAAAGACGGCCGTCTTTGGATTACCCTTACCTTTGCAAAAGAAAAAACAGGGGTTTAAACCTTTTCCAAAAACGTTTATAATAGAGAAAAAAAGCAGGAGGTTTACATTATGAATACATCAGAAGTAATACGAAACCGTCACAGTGTCCGAAAATACAAAAAAGGGGTGCAGATTCCCCGAAAAGATATTGAAACCATGCTGGAAGCAGCTATGATGGCCCCAAGCGCCTGCAATACCCGGCCATGGGAATTTGCAGTCGTGGAAAATCCGGAGATTCGAAAACAGATTATGGAAATCAGCCCTTACACCAAAATGCTGGAGACCGCCAGCCTTGCCATTGTGGTCTGCGCCAGACCGGATTTGCAGGAAGGAAGAGGCAGCGGATTTTTCCCTCAGGACTGTGGAGCTGCCATTGAGAACCTGCTTTTACAGGCAACGGATTTGGGTTACGGCACCTGCTGGTGCGGTTTTTATCCGGTTATGGAACGTGTGGAAAAGCTTCGGGACTTACTGAAGGTTTCCAGTGTGCCTCTGGCAGTCATTGCCGTAGGAGAAGCCGATGAAGAGCCGAAAACCCGTGGTTTCTTTGATAAGGAACGGGTCACTTATATCGAATAGGAGCTGCCGGATTATGAAAAACTTGAAGGAATTATTTGAAATCGCGAAAGCTTCTATGGAACAGCAAAAAGATTTCGTCTTTGTTACCGTGATTGCCAGTTCCGGCTCTACCCCCAGAGGCGCCGGTTCCCGCATGCTGGTGCTGCCGGACGGAACCTCTTTTGGCACCATAGGAGGCGGCAGTGTAGAACATACTTCTGTTTTAGAGGCCCAGAAAGCTCTGACAGAGAAAAAATCTTCCTGTCGGGCCTACCGGTTAAGAGAAAATCAGGCCGCTGACCTGGGTATGATATGCGGCGGTGACGTCTCTCTTTATTTTCAATATATTTCATGGGAAAATCAAGATTTTTATCAATTGTGCAGCAGACTTTTAGCGGACTGGAACAAAAATGAAAATTCCTGGCTGCTTCTGGATATTACGGAAGAAACTGCATGGCAGTCTGGTTATTACCAGGAAAACAGTGGTCTTTGGGGGCTCTCCCTCTCAAATCCGACCCCTCTTTTAAAGCCCAATGCTGCACAGGCGGTTCTAGACGGGCGCAGATACTACAGTGAACCTTTGGTACGAAAAGGCATGGTTTACATCTTTGGCGGCGGCCATGTAGCGCAGGAGCTGGTTCCCCTGCTGACACATCTGGAGTTTTCCTGCACTGTCTTCGATGACAGGGAACACTTCAGCAGTCCCCGGCTTTTTCCTGCTGCCGCAAAGTGCATTACCGGAGATTTCACCCGGCTTTCCGACTATTTTGAAATTACGCCGGAGGATTATGTCTGCATTATGACCAGAGGACACCAGTACGATTATCTGGTGCAGCAGCAGGTTTTAAAGACACCTGCAAAGTATATCGGTGTCATGGGAAGCAAACGGAAAAAAGCCATTATACGGGAAAAACTCTTGCACGACGGCTTTACACCGGAAGAACTGGCACGAATTACCACCCCTATCGGACTGAATATTCAGGCAGAAACTCCCAGTGAAATTGCTGTGAGCATTGCAGGAGAACTGATACAGATACGGGCAAAGAACGGATAAAATATCCCTCAAAAAACAGACATAGGATTTTATTCCTATGCCTGTTTTTTCAAATATTATGCAAATTCTCCCGTCACCATTTCATACAAAAATTCCAGCGCGTCTTCCATACTGCTTTCCTCTATGTCAAACCCCGGATTATGCACCGGATAATTTTTTTCATCCTCTTTTCCAGCCAGAAACACAACCCGCATACCAGGAATCTGTTCCATATAAAAGGCTGCATTATCCCCTACCAGAAAGGGCTTTTCTCCCAGAGAAAATTTCTCCTGAAGCAGTTTCCGGCCGATGGCAGCGCCCCGTTTTACCAGTTCTGCATCGTTAATCATCAGCGGTATTTTCTTTTTCATTTCCAGACAAATATCCGCACCTGTTTCTTCTTCTATTTGTCGTATTGTATTTTCCAACTGCTGCCACACATAGGAGAAATCCTGTTCTGCAAAAGCCCGAAGAGAGCCTTTTAATACCGCCTCACCTGCTACAATATTCCCCGCCGTTCCGGCAGACATCTGTCCAAATCCCAGGACAAAGGGATATTCCGTCTGCAGCGTTTCATTTAATCTATGAATTTCCACAGCCAGTCTGGACGCTGCATACAAGGCATCAATTCCCTCTTTTGGCTGAAACCAGTGGCTGGATTTTCCCCTCACAGAAATGGTAATACCGCCAATAGCTGCTGTGGTAATACTCTTTTGAATCTCCATACTCCTGGATTCCTGATTAGCGAAATGAAAAATCAGAATTTCCCTCACTTCGGGATTTTTCAACGCTCCATGCGCCATCATATACGCTGCCCCTTCTCCGGTTTCTTCACCCGGCTCAAAGAGAAAACGCACATTGCAGGACAAAGCGCTGCGGTTTTCCCAGAGCGCTTTCGCCAGACACAAATTCACCGCTGTAATGGCGTCATGGCCGCAGGCATGCATTTTCCCCGGATAAACAGAAGCGAAAGAACATCCCGTCTGTTCCTGTATGGGAAGTCCGTCTATTTCGCTTCGGATAGCCACGGTTTTCCACTGGGGATTTACCTGAATATCGGCAATCACTCCGGTTTTGCCCGTCCTGCGGCAGGGAATTCCCCATTTCTGCAGATGTTCCAGCAAAAAACAGCTGGTTTCCTCTTCCTCCATGCTCAGCTCCGGGTGGCGGTGCAGCCAATGGCGGAATTCTCGAAGTTCCCCGTAATATTCCTGACACGTTCTCATAGGTTTCCTCTCTCAGTCCACGCCGTTTCTGGCGCAAATATCCTTCAGACAGCAGTTCTCGCAGTGGGGCTTTGTCCTTGCCGTACACACGTCTCTGCCGTGATAAACCAGACGGTGGCAAAAGTCACTGCCTTCTTCCGGAGGAATGATTTTCCAAAGAGCCATCTCCACCTTTTTCGGTTCTTTATATCCGTCCACCAGCCCCATACGGTTCACCAGGCGAATACAGTGGGTATCTGTGACAATGGCCGGTTTGTGAAACACATCGCCCATAATGAGATTGGCGCTCTTTCTGCCTACGCCGGGCAGCTTTAAAAGCGCGTCAAAGTCCTCCGGAACCTTTCCCTGATACTCCTCCCACAGGATTTTCATACAGGCGCTGATATCTCTGGCCTTGCTTTTTCCAAGTCCGCAGGGACGGACAATCTCTTCAATTTCTTCTGGTTTAGCCAAAGCCAGAGCCTGCACATCCGGGTATTTCTTATAGAGTTCTTCTACCACCACATTCACTCTGGCATCGGTACACTGGGCAGCCAGACGAACGCCCACCAGCAGTTTCCAGGCCTGGTCATAGTCCAGCGTACACCCGGCATCCGGATATTCCTGTTTCAGACGCTGAATGATTTCCAGCGCAAGTGTTCGCTTCCTTTCTTCTGTATTCTTCGCCATAACCTTATCCCTCTCCTTTCTGCCATTTTCTCTGTCTGTTATTTTTGGTTCGCCGGTTCTACAGCAATGGATTTCCCCTTAATCTTCACATTTTTCATGGCATACAGCACAGATTTTGCATATTCCTGAGGTACTTCTACGAAGGTATATTTATCAAACATATCAATGGTACCAATGAGTTTACCCGGCATGCCGCTTTCACCTGCCAGCGCTCCCAGAATGTCTCCCGGTTTTGCTTTGTGTTTCTTGCCGATATTAATAAACAGCCGCACCATCCCCGGTTCTTCTGCCCCGGTATCTCCGAAGTCTGGCTCTTCCTCTTCTTTTATCTCAGACATGCCGCTCTGCATTTTCAGAAAGGCTGCCGCCATATCCATAGCCGTATAATCCGAATGATTCAGCTTGTCCTGAATAGCATCAATCATGGCAGTCAAATCTTCCTCTGCAATCATGGTTTCCACATAATCCAGAATATTTTCAATCTTAGTATTTGCCACATCATTTAAAGACGGCACTTTCTGCGCAAAAATCTTGGTCTTGCAGTAGCGCTGAATTTCTTTTAACTTATAAACCTCTTTTCCGGATACAAAGGAGAAAGAACGGCCAATACGGCCTGCACGTCCGGTACGGCCAATGCGGTGCACATAGTATTCGTCATCCTGCGGCAGGTCATAGTTAAATACCGCCTCGACCTCATCCACGTCAATTCCTCTGGCTGCCACATCCGTTGCCACCAAAATGTCCGTTTTCCCGCTGCGGAAGCCCTGCATAACCCGGTCACGCTGCTCCTGCTTCATGTCTCCGTGAAGCCCTGCTGCAAAATAGCCCCTCCCCAGAAGGGCTGTCACCAGCAAGTCCACCTGCTTCTTCGTATTGCAGAAAATAACAGAAAGCTTTGGCGTATAAATATCCAGCAGGCGGGTCAGCACTTCCTCTTTATTCTTGGGCTTTACTTCATAATAAAACTGCTCAATATTGGGCACAGTCAGTTCTTTCTTGGTAACCTTAATAACCTTTGCCTTTTTCTGGAATTTTTTCGTAATTTCCATAATGGCTTTCGGCATAGTGGCAGAAAACAGGATGGTCTGCCTCTCTTCCGGCACCCCTTTTAAGATTGTTTCAATATCATCCCGGAATCCCATGTTCAGCATTTCGTCTGCTTCATCTAAAACCACGGTATGAATCTGGTCCATTTTCACCGTTTTTCTCCGCATATGGTCCATGACACGACCCGGTGTTCCTACAATAATCTGCACCCCGCTTTTCAGAGATCGAATCTGCTTTACAATTTCCTGGCCGCCATAAATAGGAAGAACTTTAATGCCATGCATATATTTTGCCAGACTGCGGATTTCCTCTGCTACCTGTATAGCCAGTTCCCTTGTGGGGCACAGGATAATACTCTGAGGCTTTTTTTCCTTAGGATTGATTTTCTGCAGCAGGGGAATTCCAAAGGCTGCGGTCTTGCCCGTACCGGTCTGGGCCTGTCCAATGATATCCTTTCCTTCCATAATAGTAGGAATCGCTTGAGCCTGAATGGGAGAAGCCTCCTCAAAGCCCATATATTTCACAGCTTTTAAAATCTCCGGGCAAAGCTGCAGATTTTCAAATTTCACATTTTCCATATTTATTCTTTACCTCTTCTTTCTAACTACTCATAAAAATGGAGTTGCCGCACCGCACATTCTCGACATGCAATCAATGCAACAACTCCATAAATCAAGCAATCGTTTTTCTATCATACCAGAACTGTATCAAATTGTCAAACAGCGGGAGCCTCTCCCAAAACTGCCCGGACACAGTTTGCGGCTGGAAAGTCCTTTTTCCCCATTCCATAGCCGATTTTTTCCATTTTCATCTCCCTCATTCTGCCATAAGCAGAGGCAAAATAGGTGAGAATCGCCGCACCTGTAGGAGTACAGAGTTCCCCTTCCATCCTTCCCGCATTGCAGGGCACTCCCATAAGAATCCGAGCCGTGGCAGGGGCCGGAACCGGAAGTACCCCGTGAGCGCAGCGCACCTGTCCAAATCCTGTGGTAACAGGGGAAACCAGCACCTGTTCCGGCTTCAGTTCATGTATCAGCATGACGCAGCCTGTAATATCCGCAAGAGCATCTGCCGTACCCACTTCATGAAAGTGAATTTCTGTAATGTCACGGCCATGTACCTGGCTTTCCGCCTGGGCGATGATACGGTAAATATTCTTCACATCTTCTTTGACAGCCTCATCTGTCTGCAGCCGGTCAATCTGCTCTGTAATATCCTTCATCCCCGCATGGTGATGATGTCCATGGGCGTGTGTATGCCCGTGGTGGTGTTCATGCACTTCCTGAGATTCAAGTCCGCTTCCCTGTAAGGATACCTCCTCACTCTCTTCTTCGGCGCCGTCTACATGCACAGAAACGTGCGTTCCCGTAATCCCACATTTCACTGCCGGGTTTGCAGACACCTTCACATGGGGGAGGCCAGCCTGATTCAGTTTTTTCAGAAATTTTTCCCGGTCCGGAATCAGTTCCAGAAGAGCGCCCATGAGCATATCTCCGGCGGCCCCCATATTGCACTCTAAATATAAGGTTTTCATTCTTTTCTCCCCTCCAGATGATTGATCATACTTGCCAGATACCCCGCACCGAATCCGTTATCAATATTTACCACACTGATACCGCTGGCACAGGAATTCAGCATGGACAAAAGAGCGGAAAGTCCTCCGAAATTCGCCCCGTATCCTACGCTGGTGGGTACTGCAATCACCGGACAGTCTGCCATACCGCCGATGACGCTGGCCAGAGCCCCTTCCATACCTGCAATGGCTACAATCACCCTGGCACTCATAATATCCTCAATATGGTCCATCAGCCTATGCATACCCGCCACACCCACATCGTAAAGACGAACCACTTCATTTCCGTACACTTGGGCAGTCAAAGCCGCCTCTTCTGCCACCGGCATATCGCTGGTTCCTCCGGTAGCCACCACAATTTTGCCCACCCCGTCCGGTTTCGGTATTTGTCCCACAATGCCTGTCCGGGAAAGGTCGTCATAATGCAAATCCAGGGAAGCGCCCACATATTCCGCCGCCTCTTTGCTCATTCTGGTAATCAGCACCGTCTTTTCCCTTTCTTCCACCATGGCCTGGGCAATCTTTAAAATCTGTTCTTTTGTTTTTCCCGCACCGTAAATCACTTCTGCCATGCCCTGACGGATTCCCCTGTGGGTATCCAGCTTGGCAAAGCCCATTTCCTTATAAGGTTCTGTTTTTATCTGAAGCAGAGCATCTTCCGGCTTTACCTGTCCTCCGGCTACCTGCTCCAGCAAATTCTGCAGCTCTTTTTTGTCCATGTATCTCAGGCTCCTTTTCTGTTTGCTTACCTCTATCATACTCCTTAGACCCGGCTCCAGGGCAAGCATTTTTTACTCAAAGGTTTGCGTCAAACGTTTGAGCTATCCTGTTTTTCTGATTTTTCTCCTATTTGCATTACTTTATATTTTACCGGAACCTGATTTTTCTGTCAACTGCCAATGAGCGACAACTGCCGGCAGACCTCTGCCGCATCCAAAATATGGCTGGGTTCCGTCTCATGACTCCCCGGTGCGTCTGCGGTTATCAGAATATACTCCTTCCCCCCTAAGCTTAAAAGACTTCCCAGACAAAGTCCGGCTTCCGAGGTATAACCTGTCTTTCCGCCCAGAATTCCCGGCTCCGAAATTCCGTTCTGCTCCATTTCCTGGCGCATGGTGCTGTACACGGTAAATCCTTCCGGATGGGAAGCTGTGGGAGCCATGCTATGACTTTTTGCAGTGAAAATTTCATAAAACTCCTGATTTTTTAACGCATATTCCAGAAGCAGGGATAAATCCTCTGCTGTGGTGTAATGGTCTTTGTCATGAAGTCCGGTTACATTTTTAAAATTGGTATGTTTCATTCCCAGTTTCTTTGCCTTCTGATTCATCTCTTTTACAAAGGCCTCCTCCGAACCGTCGCAGACCCTTGCCAAAGCTTCACAACACTCCGCGCCTAAAGGCAGCAGAGCACCGTAAAGCAAATCCCGGTAAGAAACCTGGTCTTGAGGGGCAAAACCCGCCATGGACGCTCCCTGGGCATATAACTCCCGGAACATATCTCCGTCAAGAACCGTTGTATCATCCAGATTATCCAATTTCTCCATGGCAAGAACCACCGTCATGATTTTAGTAAGAGACGCAGGATAAATCCGTTCATCGCCCTTTTTTTCAGCCAGAATTTTTCCAGTGGAAAGGTCCGTCAGCACGGCTGCTTTGCTGGAGAGTTTTTGGAGATTTAGAGTTTCAGAGAGGACTCCTTGTTCTGTTTCCCTGTTCTTTTGCAGTAAATTTCCCACCGCCCAGGTTCCCAATGCCAGCAGCCCATACGTCACTGTCAGAAACAGGATAAACCCCATCAGCATATGCTTTCTTCTTTTCCTTCTTCGTCTTTTTGACATGAAAAACACCATCCTTTTCGTTTGTTCTACAGATTTCTCTCTGTATCTAATGTAACAAACACAAAAGAATGGTGTTTTAAGATTTTCCTGTGTATTTCCTAAGATTTTATTAATTTGAGGGTTTTTCCGGCAGTGTCACCCGAAAAACGGTTTTCTCCTGCTTACTTTCCGCCGAGATACTTCCCCCGTGAAGCTCCACAATTTCCTTTGCAATGGCAAGTCCAAGACCTGCCCCTCCCGTATTGCTTTTTCTGGCCTCATCCATACGGAAAAATTTCTCAAAAATCAAATCCAGTTTCTGCTTCGGAATGGTTTTTCCATGATTTTCAAAAGAAATCACAGCCTGTTCCCCCTGCTGCTCTCCTCTTACTACAATTTCTGTGTCCGGATAACTGTAAGCAATGGCATTTTTCAGTAGGTTATTAAAAACTCTGGCCAGCTTCTGCGAATCCGCGTACACGAAAAATTCCTGGGGCAATTCCAGACGGACCGTATTATGCCCGGATGACAACACAGGATAAAATTCTTCCGTCATCTGTATCATCATATAAGACACATCCAGATTTTCTTTTTCCAGCACCATATTCTGCAGATTATACCGGGTAATTTCAAAAAATTCCTCTATCAGACTGTCCAGACGTTCTGCCTTTCCAAGGGCAGTGTGCACATATTTTTCTCTCTGTGCAGCAGGCATATCCGGCGCCTCCTCTAAAAGATTCAGGTATCCCAGCACCGAAGTCAGGGGGGTTTTCAAATCATGGGCTAGATAGGTAATCAAATCATTCTTCTTCTGGGCCTCTTCCTTTAAGCGCCGTTCCTTTTGCTGCATGTCCGCCTTTATCTGCACAATCTGGGTACTGACCTGGGCATATTCCGAAGGAAAAATTTCTTCTGCTTCCAGTTCACTGTGCATATACTGATGAATCTTCCGGCTGGTATCCAAAAGAAGTTTCTCTGCTTTTCGCTTCTGACTGAAATAAGAGACAAACGCCAAAGACAGGGCAAAGAATGCCGCCGCCAGCAAAAAAACTTTTGCCAGAAAAGGTTTTAACACATTCCAGGCAATTTGACGCTCTACATAAGCCGTCTCCCCCTCATAAACGGTCTGCTCATACACAAACCGATGGGTAAACCAGTCCACAAAAGCCCCGTTAAAAAACACATCCGCTATATAGTAAATGGTATAGCAGATAAGGGGAACCGCTATAAGCGCAGCAAATAACCTGATATACCGAAGACGTTTGTTTCTCCGTCCTTTAGTTTTCAATTTTGTAGCCACACCCCCAGACTGTCTTAATGTACCTGGGCTTTTCGAAGGAGTCCTGCATTTTTTCCCTTAAATGCCGTATGTGAACTGTAATGGTATTGTTGCTCTTACTGTAATATTCGTCTTTCCAGATTTGATGAAACAATTCCTCGGAGCTGACTACCTTCCCCTTTTCTTCACAGAGAATTGCCAAAATGGCAAACTCCGTAGGCGTCAGGGAAAGCGGGCGTTCATTTAAAGTACACTCATGAGTTTTCTTATTCAGCACCAATCCCTTATGTGTAAGAATATCCCCTGCGTCCTGCACGGTTCCGGTATTATACCGCTTGTACCGGCGAAGCTGGGCTTTAATTCGCGCCACCAGTTCCAACGGCAGAAAAGGCTTTGTCATATAATCATCTGCCCCCAGAGCCAGACCGTTAATCTTATCCAGTTCCCCATTTTTGGCCGTAAGCATAATAATGGGATAATTATGTTTTTCCCGGATTTTCCTGCAAAGGGTAAGACCGCTGATATCTGGCATCATAATATCCAGGACAGCCAAATCCGGCACTTCGGTCTCAATGCAGGCCAGAGCCTCTTTGGAATCGTAAAACTTCCGTACTTGAAAACCCTCATTTTCCAGGTAGACCTCTATCAAATCTGCGATTTCCTGTTCATCATCTGCAACCAGTATCTTTTCTTTCATCATCAGCCCTTTTCTTCCAATTCACACAAAAGCTGTGTCATGGTTTTTCCTAAAAGAGGGTGTCTTTTATACGGTGCAATTTCACACATGGGTTTTAATACGAAATCCCGAAGCTGCATTTCCACATGGGGAATGATTAAATCCTCTGTTTCCAGTACTTCGTCATCGTACAGAAGAATATCCAAATCCAGGGTTCTGGGTCCCCAGTGAACCAACCGTTCTCTGTGGGCATTTTGTTCAATTTCATGCAGACGTTCTAAAAGCTCCTGAGGGGACAGCAGGGTTTTCAGTTTCAGGCAGGCATTTAAGAAATCATCCTGCTCCACACCCCCATAAGGCTCTGTCACCAGATAGGAAGATACCTTTTCCACCTGGCAGTCTTTTGCGCTGTCCAGTTCTTTGACAGCCTGATTTAAATAGCCCTCCTTATCTCCCAGATTAGAGCCGAGGGCCAGATAAGCCGTGTGCCAGAACCGGGTAATTTTCACGGAAACCGTCTCCAGAGGCAGTCCCACCGGCGCCCAGGGCTTTTTCAGTTCCAGTGTCACACCTTTTAAAAGAGGATACTGTAGCAGCACCGTTTCTGCCAGGTCTTCTGCTGCCGCCTCAATGAGTTTCCGGGGATGTTCTTTTGTATAGGCCGTCATAAAGCTGCTGACTTCCCCGTAATGCACAGATTCTTCCAGACAGTCCGTTTTCCCTGCCTTTCTGGTATCCACATACATGGTAAGGGAAATCACAAATTTCTGTCCCAGACTGGTTTCCTCCGGAAAGACTCCGTGATTCGCAAAGACTTCCAGATTTTCCACATGAATTTCATCATACTGCAATGTTTTCATGGCTTATTTTCCTTCCCTTAAAATGGCCTGCGTCATGCGGATAGCCCTTAAATTTTCTTTTACATCGTGGACACGGACAAAAGCTGCCCTTTTCTGTACTCCCAGAACCGTAGTCACTAAAGTACCCTCCACGCGCTCGTCAGAAGGCAAGTCCAGAGCCGTTCCGATAACGGATTTCCGGGAAGTGGCCAACAGTACCGGATAGCCTAATTCCACCAGACGTTCCAGATGATGAATGGCCATCAGATTGTGCTCATATGTTTTTCCGAATCCCACGCCTGGATCCAGAATGATTTTGTCATCGGCAATGCCTGCTTTTTTCGCAATAGCCAGAGACTCCCGCATATCCTGGCACATATCGTCTAAAAAGTTGTTGTATTCCGCTTTCTCCCGGTTGTGCATCAAACAGCAAGGCACCTGATATTCGGCAATCAGTTCGGCAACTTTTGCGTCATATTTCAGTCCCCAGATATCATTCACCAGGTCAGCCCCTACCTTTAAAGCCGCTTCCACTACTTCTCCTTTATAGCTGTCAATGGATACCGGAATGTCAAATTCCTTTTTTACCATTTCAATCACCGGCACTACCCGGTCAATTTCTTCCTGAATGGAAATCTGCACATGACCGGGGCGGGTGGATTCTCCGCCAATATCAATAATGGCCGCACCTTCCGCAATCATATCTGCTGTGTGCTTTTTTGCCTTTTCTATATCATTCCACTTGCCCCCGTCAGAAAAAGAATCCGGGGTTACATTGAGAATTCCCATAATGGAACAGTCCTGTTCCACATCAAACATACGATTTCCGATTTTCATCATAAGAAGTTCCTCCTAGCTTACACCTCTATGGTAAGATTTTTCTTTTCTGTGCTCCATTTACATTCTGCCTGTGCCGAACAAAAGAGACAGGTCCTGGATTTCTTGTCTGCGCGGTATAAGAGTCCCGCCAAATCCGCTCTGGTTCCGGTATCTGCTGTTCTGTGGCCGGAAATTGCCTCCAGAATTGCGTTTTCTTCTTCTTTCGTATAGCCGCAGTCCGGCAGAATCTTTTCTGCCAGAAGCTGGCTTCCCTGGTCATGGGGTATGTTTTGGGTGTATTCCAGCCCTCTGCCGATGTCGTGAAGCAGGGCAGCACCATATATCAGTTCCTTATCCAGAGCCAGACCTTTTTCCAGATTTTCAATATAGGCCAATCTTGCCACATCTAAAAAATGCGCCACATCATGCCCGCAGAAAACCCGCTCTTTTTCCAGTTCCTGTATCTTGGCCACCGCCTGCTGCCACAGCGCATGACTGCAGATTTTATTTACTCTGTCCATATTTACCGTCTTTCCAGCATACGGTAGAAATTGTTCTGCAGCTTTTCATTGTCATCAAAGACGCCTCTGGTAACCACAGTAACCGTTTTTGTACCCGGTTTTTTAATGCCTCTCATAGTCATACACATATGCTCTGCTTCTACAAGCACCATAACGCCCTGAGGTTTCAGCTCCTCCATAAAAGCATCCGCCACCTGCGCGGTCAGACGTTCCTGAAGCTGAAAACGCTTTGCAAACACTTCCACGGTTCTTGCCATTTTGCTCAGTCCCACCACTTCGCCATTTGGAATATAGGCAATGGCTGCGGTACCGTAGAAAGGCAGCATATGGTGTTCGCAGAAGGAATAAAAAGGAATATCCTTTTCCAATACCATATCGTTGTTATCTACATGAAATCTCTTTTTCAGGTGTTTTGCCGCATCATCTGTATAGCCTGCTGCCAGTTCCTTATACATTCTGGCAATCCGGTCCGGAGTCTCTAAAAGTCCCTCCCGGTTAATATCTTCTCCGATTCCTTCCAAAATCAGTCTTACGCCTTCTTCGATTTTTTCTTTATCCATTTTGTTCTTCGTCATTTTTCCTTACCCTCACATGAAATTGCTTTTACTGCGTCCTTTAAAAAAGACAGGGAACCAAAGATAATCACTGCGTCTTCTTTGTCCGCGCGTTCCAGAGTCTTTTGGACTGCTTCTTTGATACTTTTGGCCGCCTCCACAGACGGATTCACCTCTGCCACCGCATCCCGCAGTTCTTCAGCCGGCAGGGCACGGGGATTTCCCGGTGTTTCCACGGTTATAATGTCCTTTGCATAAGGTGCGGTCAATGCAATGATTGTCCGGTAGTCTTTATCCCTAAACACACCGAAAATATAGTGCAGGTTTCTGTCCTTGTAATACAGTTCTATGGAACGCTTTAATTCCAGAGCTGCAGCCGGATTGTGCGCACCGTCCAGAATCACATCCGGATTTTGGGCAATCCGTGTAAATCTGCCTCTCCAACAGGCCTTGTGCATACCTGCCCGAACCTGCTCGTCAGAAAGAAGGAAGCCTATTTCCCGCAAAGCCTCCACAGCCTCCAGCGCCAGAGCGCCATTCTCTACCTGATAACTTCCGGCCAGGGAAATTCTCACCTCTTCCCATTTGCCGTAGGTAAAACTCTGCCCGGAAAGTCCATAGGAAACCTGGCTTATCTGTTCCTGCTTTACCGTCCGCAGGCAGCAATGCTGCCTTTTGCAGGTTTCTTCTATCACCTTTTGGGCTTCTTCCTTCTGGGCTGCACAGACTACCTGGGTATGGGGCTTAATAATGCCCGCCTTCTGCACGGCAATTTTCTCCAGGGTATCTCCCAGAAATTCCATGTGGTCCATACTGATAGAGGCAATGACCTCCAAAAGTGTGGTAGTAATCACATTGGTAGCGTCCAGAGCCCCTCCAAGCCCTGTCTCCAGCACTACCACATCACATTTTTTCTCCTTAAAATAGAGAAAAGCCAGAGCAGTCTCCACCTCGAAAATCGTAGGTGTTCCCACATGCTGCTCCGCCATATCTTTCACAGCCTCTGAAATGGCTGTCACATGACGGGCAAGAGATTCTTTTTCAATTTCTTTCTCATCGACCTGAATCCGCTCCCGATAAGAAAACAGTGTAGGGGATATGTACCTTCCTGTGCGATATCCCGCGCCGGACAGTATCGTTGAAAGATAAGCCAGCACAGACCCTTTCCCATTTGTTCCGGAAATGTGGATAAACTTTAAATCTTCCTGGGGATTACCAAGTCTGACCAGCAGCTCTTTCATATTCTCCAAGCCAAGTACACTTCCGTATTTGGAAATTTCGTCCAAATATACTCTTGCTTCTTCGTAATTCATATTACTCCTATCCGAGACGGTTTCCCACCTCTTAATCTATTACAGCCCCTATTATATCCCTTTTTCCCCCATATCTCAACGGGATATTTCAGCAAGTGCCTTTTTAAATTGACGGGCAAAAAGAACCACCGTAAAAATCACGGCAAACGTGTCTGCCACCGGCTCTGCCATATAGACTGCTTTCGTCTTATCCCCGTCAAAAATCAAGGGCATAAGGTAAATCAGAGGAATCAGGAGCACAAATTTTCTCATAACGGCTACTAGGATAGAGGCCTTTGCGTTTCCGATAGACATAAAAGTCATCTGACACGCCATCTGAATACCGAAAATAAACAGAGCGGCCATATAGACACGCAGCGCGGTCTCTGTAAAATTCATCAGGGTTCCGTCAGAAGTAAACATTCCGGCAAAAGCCCTTGGGAACAGCATCACCAGTCCCCACAGCAGCAGGGAATAAGACAAACTGACTTTCAAGAGCAGACGAAACGCCGATTTTACACGTTTTTCATTGCGGGCACCGTAATTATAACTGATAATGGGCTGCGCTCCCTGTCCCAGTCCCTGCAGCGGCAACATGGCAAACTGCATCACACTGGTAAGAATCGTCATGGCGCCTACGGCAATATCTCCGCCGTATCTCTGCAAAGAAGAGTTAAAACAGATGGAGATAATACTTTCACTGGCCTGCATAACAAAAACAGAAGAACCCAGAGCAATACACGGAAAAATGACCTTCCTCTGCAGTTTCAGATTTTTCTTCTGAATACGCAGGAATGTTTTCTTTCCGAAAAGAAATGCCATTACCCAGATACAGGATAATCCCTGAGAAAGGATGGTGGCAAGGGCCGCTCCTTTTACCCCCATGTCCAGACCAAAAATAAAAATGGGGTCCAGGACAATATTGGCAACTGCACCAATCAGCACAGACAGCATACCCGTCTTCGCAAATCCCTGAGCTGTAATAAAAGCGTTCATACCAAGGGTAAGCTGTACAAAAATAGTTCCCAGTGCATAAATATTCATATAGCTGACACCGTACTCAATGGTATCCTTACTGGCCCCGAACGCCATGAGAAAATCTCGGTTCCAAAGCAGCAGCACGGCTGTTAAAATAGTGGAAATCACTATCTGCAAAGTAAAGCAGTTGCCCAAAATTTTCTCTGCAGACTCATTGTCACCTTTCCCCATGGCAATAGAAGCTCTGGGAGAACCGCCGTTTCCAACCAGTGCTGCAAAGGCAGACACAATCATAATCAGAGGCATGCAGACTCCCACTCCGGTCAGCGCCATGGCCCCCGCCTTAGGAATATGTCCGATATAAATACGGTCTACAATGTTGTAAAGCATGTTGATAATCTGCGCGGCAACCGTGGGCAGCGCCAGATTTAAAAGCAATTTTCCAATGGGCTGTGTACCCAGAAAATCTTTGTCACTTTTCATGAAAACTCATTCCTTTCTCAATATTTTCCATAAGCTGTCTGTTGATTCTCTCGTATATCTCTTTTTCTTCTCCGGAAAGACCGGCAAAAAGCTGCTCCTCAAACTTTTGATTCACCTTTTCAATTCCGCTGCAAATGGGAATTGCCGCCTCCTCCAAAGACAAATGCACTTTTCTGCGGTCCGTTGTATCAGCGTTTCGTTTTACAAGCCCTTTTTTTACCAAAAGTTCCACGCCCTGTGATACATTTCCCTTGGGAAGCCTTCGCAGCTCCACAATCTCTGCAGCAGTATCCTTTCCCGGATTGTTATACAGAAATCCGATAATGGCGATTTCTATCTGTGAAAGCCCATATTCTCCCCGAATATTTTCCAGACACTGCTCATACAGCTTTGTCACACACCGCATCAACAGCCGCATATCTGATGCTTCCGGCCTCATTTTCCACCTCTCCTTTCCCGTTGCTGATAGTTTTAAAAAGAACCGTTTTACAAAGAACTATTATAGGCCTTTTTTTTTTTTGTCAAGACTTTGCCATATTGAGAAAATCTCTCCTGCACAGTATAATAGAGTAACAGAAAGACATCTTTAGGAAGACAGACAACAGGAAAGGGGATACCTTATGCGCGTAAAACAATATCTGAGAAATCAACTGCCCGTTATTTTTATCCATGTTTTGGGTATGCTGGCACTTGCCCTGTTTTTACTGGCCAATGGCAATGCCGTACAGACGGTTCTGTTTATTCTTATGGTCTGGCTGCTTGTTTTGCTTTCATACTTAGTCATTGTCTGCTGTATGCAAAAGACTCGTCTGAACAAATTGTTAGACATGGCAGAGCAGTTAGAGGAACGGTACTTAATACCGGAAATCATGGCTGTACCGGAGAAAGCCGCCGATCAGGTCTTCTACCAGATTATGAAAATGGCAGAAAAATCTATGCTTGAAAAAATAGGGGAAATCCAACGGGAACGAAAAGAATATAAGGAATACATCGAGCAGTGGATACATGAAGTCAAAACCCCAATCACAGCCATGAAGCTGCTTTGCGAAAATAACCGTTCCTCCTTTACCCGAGAACTGCTGGCAGAATTGGAAAATGTCCAGCAATTTACAGAACAGGCGCTCTACTATGCCCGTAGTGAACATACAGAAAAAGATTACTCTATACGGGAAATCCAGCTAAGTGATGTGGTACATAACGCCATTGCAGACAACAAATATCTTTTGCGGCAGAGCAATATGAGAATTACTGCAGACAACCTGGAGCACTGTGTTTATACGGATGATAAATGGATACGGTTTATTTTAAACCAGCTTATCAGCAATGCTGTCAAGTATGGTACAGAACAGCCGGCTTTACACTTTTTTACGGTAAGAAAGCAGGAGCATATTCTTTTATGTATAGAAGACAACGGAATCGGCATACCCCCAGGCGACCTGCCCCGCATTTTCGAAAAAGGCTTTACCGGACAGAATGGGCGAACCGGCAGAAATTCCACTGGAATTGGGCTGTATCTGTGCAAGCGTCTTTGTGATAAGCTTGGAATTGGGCTGACTGCTTACTCGAAAGAAAAAGGGACAACTCTTACGCTGTCTTTTCCTGTCAACGATTTTGTTACCGGGGTACAGAACTGACAGGCTCTGCAATTCTTACATTTCTGTAAGAACTGTGTAAGAAAACCTGATACAAAAAAATTCCCAGGCCATTTATAATCCAATACAGAAAAGACTTAAGGAGGTCAGACACATGAGTACCATTTTGAAATTGGAACATATCCAAAAATACTATGGCAATGAAGGGAATATCACGAAGGCCATTCAGGATATCAGCTTTTCCGTTGAGGCCGGAGAATTTCTCGGTATTATGGGGGCGTCCGGCTCCGGAAAAACAACGCTGCTTAACTGTATCTCTGCTATTGATACCGTAAGCGCAGGCCACATTTATTTAGAAGGAACAGACATTACGGAGATAAAGCCAAAGTCTCTTGCCCGGTTTCGCAGAGAAAACTTAGGTTTTGTCTTTCAGGACTTTAACTTATTAGATACCTTGACAATTTCCGAAAACATTGCCCTGGCTTTGGCCATTCATAAAACCCCGGCTCAGGATGTGGAACCCCGCATTTGGGATATGGCGCAAAAGCTGAATATCTGTGATATTCTAAACAAATATCCCTACCAGGTATCCGGCGGCCAGAAACAGCGCTGCGCCTGTGCAAGGGCTCTCATCAACAATCCCAGGCTGCTTTTGGCAGACGAACCCACAGGAGCTTTGGACAGCCATTCCTCTCAAATGCTTTTGTCCACCATGCAAGGTATCCACGAACAGATGGGCGCTACGATTCTCATGGTAACCCATGACGCTTTTACAGCCAGCTATGCCAATCGTATCCTCTTTCTCAGGGACGGGGAAATCTTCACGGAACTGTGTAAGGGACATGACAGCAGAAGTGCTTTTTTCAATAAAATTCTGAATGTCCTTACCATGATTGGAGGAGGGCAAAGCCATGTATGTTAAACTTGTTCTCAAAAATGCCCGCCGGTCTGTAAAAGACTATTTAATCTACATTGTAACCATGACTATCTGCGTTGCCCTGTTTTATTCTTTCCTGTCCATTGCCAGCAGCTATTACAGGCCGGATATAGGAAGTGAATACGACTTCACACTCTTAAGTGACGGCTTGAAAGCAGCCATTTGCCTCATTACATTGCTTGTGCTGTTTTTGATACATTTTGTCAATCGTTATATGCTTCAGCGCAGGCAAAAAGAATTTGCAGTGCAGTCCGTCATGGGTATGGAACAAAAAATCATTGGCAGGATTTTCTTTGCCGAAACCTTTCTCATGGGAACACTCTCTATTGTGATTGGAATTTTCCTTGGTGTGTTCTGTTCCCAATTTATCACTGCCCTGCTGCTGACCTCCTATGGGAAAAGTTATGAATTGACATGGACCCTGTTTCCAGATACGGTTTTGCTGACTGTCTGCTTCTTTGTATGCAGTTTCCTGCTTGTGGGGATGTGGAATATCCACGCCATCCAAAAGGCAAAAATAATGGATATGCTTTTATCAGGCAGGGAAAACGAGCCTGCATTAAAAAGGAGTCGTTGGATTTCTGGTGTGATCATCCTCTTTGAAGGATTGTCCGTGTGGATGCTCCTTACAGGAATACAAAAAGTCTGGTTTTACTATGACTCCCGATTCGCCCTTCCTGTACAAATCATGTTCTGGGGAAACATTCTCTTTCCGGCCATGACTCTGCTTTGGTCTGTGCTGTGCCTGATAAAAAAGAAAAAAGCAAGTGATTCTACACTGCTTTCAGGTTTGCTTGTATGCTCTGTTCTAAATGCATGCACAGCAGCCAGTGTCCCCGCATTGACAAAGGAATACTATCTGGCCTTAGGCAGCGGAACCATCCATCAATATCTGGTATTTGTCCTGATGGATTTGCTTTTCTTTATTTGTGCTTTCCTTTACCTTGCCGGCAGCTTCCTTTTGGCCTGGAAAGAGAAATCGTCCAAACACAGATACCGCCAGGAAGCTCTTTTCTTTTTTGGACAGATTTTATCGAAGCTGAATACAACCAGCAAGACCATGACTCTTATCTGTATAACCTTAGTGCTTGCTGTTTTTCTGTTCATTGCGGCCCCCATTTTGGTGAATTGGGCTTCCGGTTATCTGGATATACGCTCTATGTATGATGTGCAGATTTATTCCGGATACAACGACGTATATGAAGAAGAAAATCTGCCCCATGATACTTATGACCTGGTGACAGATTTTTTAGCAGAACACAAGCTTGAAGCGGCATACGACTGCACTTTTCATCTATACCTTCCAAACAAAGATGATTTTCACAGCCGCTCAAAATACGATTTTCCTGTTGCGGCAATTTCTTTAAGCGACTACAATGCCATACGGGAAATGCTTGGATATACTCCTGTTTCTCTGGCAGAAAATGCGTTTACCACGCAGTGGAAGTCCATTGCAGAGACGGAAGAAATAGACCGCTTTCTGGAAAGTCATACCCGTGTTGCAACAGACGCCGGAACATTAACGCTCTCTAAGCAGTCCTTTTATGAAGACTCCATTGGGGAAACGGCCTACAATTCCTATACCAATGTCCTTTATGTGTTCCCGGATAAGGTGTGTGAGCGCTTGCTTCCGGTTATGCAAAACCGCTATATTACAACAAAGGACACGATTTCTTATGAAAACGCCCGCCAACTGGAAAAAATTTTCACAGCAAAATATCCAGAAGAGACAGATAAAGAAACCAGTTATGGAATTCGTTTAAGCACCCTGCAGATTAACAGCACAAAAGCAAGTAATTTCATCTTACAGGCTGCAATGCTTTATGGTGCTGTGGTACTCATGGTGATTTGCCTTACGATACTTTCCCTGCAGCAGCTTTTGGACGCAGACCAGTACAAATACCGCTTCTCCGTACTTAGAAAATTAGGCGTGGAGGAGCCGCGTATACAGAAACTGGTGCTGAAGCAGTTAGGTGTCTGGTTTGGCCTTCCAGTCCTTGTAGCTGTCATAGTTGCTGCTGTTGTGATTGCCTATTTTGTACAATCTATATCAGCAGAAATCTCTGCGTATATTGGGGTTACCGCCTTGCTGCTGCAGGCAGGCACAACTGTAAGTATTCTGGCCGGTTTATTCCTCTGCTATTTTATAAGTACATGGATACTTTTCAGCCGCTCCATCCATTCATAAGGCATTATATCCGGTATCCCTGTCTGTGTTTTGTAATAATAAAGTCTTGTACTCCCATGCAGGAAAGTTTCTCCCGGATACGATTGATATTCACGCTCAGGGCATTGTCATCTACGTAAAGACGGTTGTCCCACAGGTATTCTATCAAATCCCCTCTGGCGCAGATACTTCCTGCATGGCAAAACAGATAATATAAAATTTTCACTTCATTTTTTGTCAATTCTACACTCTCTTCTCCCCTGGATATGGTGCTGTCCTCCAGATGAAGGGTGACACCTCTGTGTGTCAGACAGGTATTCTGTTCCCTTGGATAGGCTTTTTTGAGAAGGGAATCCATTTTTGCCAGAAGAATGGCTGTATGATAGGGTTTTGTGATAAATGCATCTCCTCCCAGCATAATGCTGTTCAATTCATCCATATCTGTGCTGCAGCTGGTGACAAACACAATGGGCACAGCGGAAAAGCTGCGGATTTTCGCACATAGGGAAAATCCATCTTCTCCTGGCAGTTTAACGTCCAGGAGAATTAAATGGGGGGAAAATTGCTTTACCGTTTCTATGGTTTGACGGAAATCTTCCACAGCCTGCACCTCATATCCGTGGCCTTTTAAAAGTGTTTTCAGTTCTTTTTGTATGACAGAATCATCTTCTATAATCAAAATTTTATAGTTCATTTTCAGAATTCCTTTAAATCATTCATTTTCAGAAAGAATGGCTCCGCTTCCCACCGTGCTTTCTGCTTTTTCTTTTTTACGGTCAAGACCTGCAAAGAAACCGGCAATCAAGGTTCCGGAAATGGAATGCCATACACAGGATACCGCACAGATAATTGCGGACTGCGGGGTGCTGGCAAACTGTGCCGTAGTAGTGGCCAGGTTGGTGGCAAGTCCCGCATTCTGCATACCCACTTCAATAGAGATTGTTCTTTTCTTCGCAGTGTTCATGCCTGTCAGTTTACCGGCACCGTAGCCCAACAGATAGCCCAGTCCGTTATGAAGCAGAACAGCTACAAAAATGACAACACCTGAGTTGAAGAAGTTTGCGCCCTGTGAAGAAATAACACCGCCTACTACGCAGGCCAGACCCAATACAGCAACACCGGGCATCATTTTCTGGATATTCTGGAAAGTCTTTTTCTTTCCCCAGAGATAGTTAAGAAGAAATCCTACGGCAATAGGAAGAATCACGGTTTCGATAATGGACACAAACATGGGCAGCCCCTGAATATTGATTTTTGTTCCGCTTGCCAGAAAAGAAACCAGAAGCGGTGTCATAATCGGGGACAGCAGTGTGGATACCGTAGTCATGCCCACAGAAAAGGCCACGTCACCGCCGCACAGGTAGGACATGATATTGGAGGAAACTCCCCCCGGACAACAGCCTACTAAAATCAGTCCCAGGGCAATGCCATCCGGCAAATGCAGGGCACGGCTGACCGCAAAAGCCAGAAACGGCATAATCAGATATTGGGCAGCTGCACCGATACAGATATCCAGAGGACGCTGCGCCAAAATTTTAAAATCCTGGGTCGTCAGTGTCAGTCCCATACTGAACATGATAATTCCGATAATCAAAGACTGGCTGGTAAATTTATTGCCCACCATATCTGTAAACAACTGGAAGTTGACCCAGCCCATCAGCCCCGGAAGGAAAAAGGTGACAACCGCTATGGCAATCACCACGGCCGAAGTGTAATTGGATAGAAATTTGCTTGCTTTTTGTAATGCTTTCATAGAAATCCTCCTTCTTCTGTGCAAACACCCAAGAAAAGTTTCATGAACTTTCACACGACAAAAAGCCCCCTCCGGCTCTTGCCGAAAGGGACGAATATAATCCGCGGTACCACCCTCATTCTGCAGATTTCCTGCAGCGCTCACATACTTCATATGTTTTCCCTTTAACGGAGGATTCCGGCTGAACCTACTGCTTCTTTCAGTCAGCTCCTTAGGGAGGATATTCACATTTCCCGCTATATCTGCTTTCACCAAACGCAGACTCTCTGAAATACCGTTCTGAAATATGACCTTGTTCCCTTCATCGGATTTCGGTGTTTTATCACATTAATATGTTGTAATTGATTTAATAACCATTATAGCCCTGATTTCTGAAATGTCAACTACTTTTTTTATTTTCCGCCATTTTCCTTTCATCATGGAGCTTATGCAAACATAGAAACGACCAGTCCTACAAGCAAACTTGTAACACCTACGATTGTCTCCATAATGGTCCAGGTTTTCAATGTAGTCTTTTCATCAATTTCCAGAAATGTTCCCACCAGCCAGAAACCTGCATCATTCACATGACTCAAAGCCGTAGCTCCCCCGCAGATAGCCAGACACATAGCCCCGCGGTACAACATATTCTCTCCCATGACCGCCGGCATAGAAGCCATGATACCTGATGCCATAGTAATGGCTACAATAGAACTTCCTACAGACGCTCTCACAAGAAGCGCAATGAAAAAAGCCACAAGTATCAGAGGTAAGTCACTGTTCTCCAGCATAGGTCCAATCACATTTCCCAGGCCGGAATCCTGAAGCATCCAGCGGATAACACCACCGCTGGCAATCACCAGAAGAATCATGCCAACCGGGCGCAAAGAGTGCTCCAGTATCTGCTTCAACTGACTTTTGGACATTCCTCTCCGTATTCCAAGAAAATACATAGAGAATAAAGTAGCTATCGTAAGTGCCAGAAAAGGTTCTCCTAAAAATTTCAATCCATCTTTAACTTCTTGTGGAAAAGGCATGTATTCTGCAAGTGTACTGCAAAGAATCAATACCAGCGGCACCAGAATAACCCCCAGCACAAGTTCGAAAGAAGGAAGGGTTTCCTCCTTTTCATCATGAATTTCCTTTACATTCTGGGGTAACTCGGTAAAAATCTTATTTCCAATAAATCTGCCCCAGATAATTCCTGCTGTGGTCATGCTGAGAATTGCTGTAGGAACGCCAAGTAAAATCATAGTTCCCAGATTTACGCCAAGAGCATCGGAGACCAGCACAGACGCAGCAGAAGGCGGCACGAAGGCATATCCGCTGGCCAATCCTGCCAGAAGAGGAATCGCATAATACAGGGTGGACTTTCGGGTCTGCTTTGCCACGCTGAAAACCAGCGGAATCAATACCACAACTCCGGCTTCAAAAAATACTGTAGTTCCAATGACCAGTCCGGTGATAGCCAGCGCTGCCCCTGCCTTTTTCTGTCCAAATCTGTTGATTAACGTCTGGGCAACTACTCTCGCACCTCCGCTGGATTCCAGAATGCCTCCAAACATAGAGCCAAGTCCTACCAGTAAGGCAATTCCCTGAAGGGTTTCTCCCACTCCCTTTTCCACAGTCTCAGAAATCATAGACAGCGGCATGCCTGCTCCGATTCCAATGAGAATAGCGGAAATCATCATAGATAACACCGGGTGCAATTTCATTTTGATAATAAGCACCAGCAAAACTACAATTCCAACTGCGGCAGCCACCATCAGTCTTGTTGGGTCGGCTGTAAATGTTGTATCTGCCATTTTTGTATTCCTCCTAAATCATCTGATGTTTTTTCATGTTTTTTTTGATTTTCACTTTGTTTTTTTGTTTTTACTTCATTGCAATCTATTTATTCTCCAAATTCATCCGATGTTTAACATTATAATTTTTTCATTTGCAAAAAACAATATCGTAATTTTATCCAATTTTCACTTTTGTTTTTTGTGCATTTTCACGATTTGACAAGAAATCTCCTTCTACTTTATTATATAGAACAAAGGATACATTTAAAAGAAACGAGGAAAACGTATGACCAATCCGATCTCACCAGACGCTTTAGATGAAAAAAGTCTTCCGCAGAAAATAGCCGAGGATATCATTGCATTGATTTTAGAAGAACATCTGCAGCCCGGAGACAAGCTGCCTAACGAATCAAACCTGTCGAATCGGCTCCATGCCGGGCGCAGTTCCATTCGTGAAGCCATGAAGCTTCTCGCTTCCCGAAATATTGTCACTATCCGTCAGGGTTCCGGAACTTATGTAGCTGCTTCTCCCGGAATGGTAGAAGACCCTCTTGGTTTCACTTTTATAGGCGATAAAAAGAAACTGGTGGCAGACTTGCTGGACGTACGCTTTTTACTTGAACCTTCCATTGCTGCAATGGCTGCAAAATGGGCAGATGAAAACGACATCCGGAAAATCACTGCTTTGTGCAGCGAAGTGGAAGATTTACTGCTCCAACAGAAAAATCACATTCAAAAAGATATTGAATTTCATACGGCCATTGCCATGAGCAGCAAGAATCTGGTGGTTCCCCGCCTGATTCCTGTCATTAACAGTTCTATTCCTTTGTTTGTGGAAATAACCAAAAGCCGTCTCTACACAGAGACGATAGAAACTCACAGGGAAATCACAGAAGCTATCTGCGCCCACGACTCTGTCCGTGCGCAGGATGCCATGTACTTGCATTTAGTCTATAACCGGCGACTGATTCAGAAAATGGCAGAAACCTGATATTTTCTGGCCCGCAGATAAAAAGAGAGACTTCTCAGCAGCCCTCCAGGGTCTATCTGAAAAAAGTCTCTCTTCGCTCATTGCTAAAAATATTTTTCCTCTACAGCTCTTTTTTCTCCATAATTTTGACACTGATACTGTAGGAGATTCCCAATGCCAGTACACACAACACGATACTGCCCAAAATATATCCCCATACGGGAATATCTGCCAAAAATCCCACGGCTTTCTCTGCTTCTATGCTAAGATGAAGCAGACGATTGAGCACAGCTATACTTCCCATTACTGCTATCACAATAGCAAAGAGAAAAATTCTTCCCTTTTCACTCCCAAATTTCAGTTGTATGGGAATCATAATTGCAAAAAAAACTATCATAATTACAGCTGTGACTCCTCCTTGAACAAAATAGGGAATCATCAGAAAATCATCATGGAATATGCCATATCCTATACCCAAAAGCTGGCATAACACCAAAGTTCCAACTCCACAGATTATGCCGTACACATATTTTTCTCCTGCGTATTCTCTTCTGCTAACCGGAAGAATCAGCAAAAAGGGCAGGCTATTGTCAATCTCATCATAACTGATAGTAGATATGGTAAAAAAGCAGAAGCCAAAAGGCAGATAGACGGTAAGAAAACCCACATTGCCTCCGGCCAGCGCCGGAATCATTCCAATCAGCAGCAACATCAAAAAAAATCTTCGCTGTCCCTTCATCAGGGCAAAATCTTTCAGTAATAATCCTTTCATATTGCTTCTCCCTTCACCATCATGGCAATCACTTCGTCCACGTTTCCCTTTTCTAACGCAAGGTTAGGATAATTTTCCATATAAAACTGCTTTTCTCTGGTCAGACAACGATAACCATAGCTTTCTTTCATTACCCGCAGCAAATACTGTTTTTCCATGGCATCGAACTGGCTCTGTGTCACCTTTAAAATACCGTACTGCCCCAGCAGTACATCCATTTCCTCATGAAGTACAATCTCTCCGTTGTCTATCATATACAAATCATCACAAAGCCCCTCCAAATCTGTAGAAATATGAGAGCTAATCAAAATGGTTCTCTCTTCGTTTTCCTCCATGTAGGCCCGCAGCATATCCAACAACTCTTCTCTGGCCAGAACATCCAGTCCGGTGGTGGGCTCATCCAAAAGCAGTAAATCTGCTTTATGAGTAATGGCTGCCAGAATTTTCGCCTTTGCCAGCATACCTGTGGAAAACTCTTTGATTCTTTTGTCTGCCGGAAGTTGATAGCGGCGGCAGTATTCCCGGAACATGGCTCTGTCAAACCGGGGGTACATCCGGGAAAGCACGGTTTCCATATCTTTCATCGTAAGATATGTATTAAATCCCCCATTTGCCAGCACCACTCCCATCCGCTGCTTTTCCGCTTTTGTCCAGGTATGTATCTCCTTTCCGAAAACCTCTATGCTTCCTCCGTCTATGGAAATCAGCCCTAAAACAGATTTAAAGGTTGTGCTCTTTCCCGCACCGTTGGAGCCCACCAGTCCGGTAATGCAGCCTGCGGGAATTTCCATGGAACAATTTAACTCAAAGGTTCCGTAAGACTTTCTTAAATCTTTGATTTTCAACATACTCTATTCCTCCATAATCAGGTCGAAAACTGCCCGGATATCTTCCTCTGTCATGCCGTACCTTCTGGCTTTCTCTATGGCATGCTCAAATTCTGCCTCTATTTCCTTCTGCTGCTCCTGCAGCTTGGCATCCCGGTTGGCCTGGGCCACATAAGTCCCCTTTCCGTGTACGGTAATGGTAAAGCCTTCTGCCTCCAGGGTATCGTAAGATTTCTTTACTGTGAGGGCGCTGATTTTCAATTCTTTTGCCAGACCGCGCACAGAAGGAAGAATCTCTCCCGGCTTTAATTCTTCGTTTAATATCATAGTTTTTATCTGGTCCACGAGCTGCTCGTAAATGGGGACCATGGATGAGTGATGGATTATAATCTTCATGGTTTTCCTCCTCTTGTAAACAGTATACAACAGTATAGAACTGTTGTCAACTGTTTTATACTGTTTTATACTGTTATATACTGTTTTTTATTTTTTAAGAGAAAAACCGCTGCGGCAGACATTTTTCTGTCTCACGCAGCGGTTTTTCCTGCAACTCTGTGTTTCCAATCTATTTGTCATTCGCTGAAGCGAATTCTTTCCATTAAAGACTCTTTTTTCAAAGATTTTCCAATGGCCGTACTGAGGATAACCTGAAGCAGTATCATCACAATAATCAGACCAAGAATCGCCTGGGTAGGATAATGGAAATACTGAATCCCCATGATATGGTTTTCTTTTGCATAGAGGAAAAACAGGTAACCTGTAAAACTGCCCAGACTCACAGAGCAAAGCAGAGTTCCCATGGTATAGAACAGTCCTTCCAGATTCAGCATCTTCACAAGCTGTTTTTCTGACAAGCCGATGGCCTGCATCATACCAAGTTCTTTCTTCCTCACATGAATGCTGTTTATCATGGTATTCATCATGTTCATCATACAGATAACACCTAAGATTCCAAGGAAAACATAGCAGGACAGATACATAAAGGACATAGATGTTTTATATTCTTCATACCCCTTCTGCCAGGAATCTGCAAGCTCGATACCACCGGCCTTTTCACAGGCAGCAACCAAGGCCTTTTCCAACTCTGCATCATAGTCCTTGTCTGCAAAAATACTCAGGGCGTCATTGACATTGTATTGGCTCATAGCATTGACTGCGCTCTTGGCAGTGAGAAAAGTTGAATAATTGACAATACCCTCTGAATAATTCCCAATTGCCGCAATCTCCAGGCTTTTCTCCTTTTCTACATTGCCGTCCGAATACTGGAACGTAATTTTATCTCCTACTTTCAGTTCCGGATACCAGTGAAGCGCTGTCTTAGAAAGAATGACTTTATTGCCTTTCTGCAGTTCTTCATAAGTTACTTTTCCTTCTACAATACCCTTTTCCAGTATTTCAGCATAATTTTCCGAGTAACCTACAAGGGATAACTGTTCTTCAAATTTTTTATTCTTCAATGGAATACACGGTTTTACTTCTGTCTTCTCCACACCATCCAGACTCTCAATTCCCCGGATAAATTCCGGTGTCAGAGGATTGTTCTGCTGAACCTGACTCCATTCCAGTTCCGGATGTTCTTTATTTCCGGATTCTGTAATAACAGAAAGATAATACTGTCCGTCAATACTGGAAGCAGCAGACTCTCTGGGAGCTGCGCAGGATAAACCGGCAGACACGGTCACGAAGAAAACTCCGGTAATCGCCATGGAAACAATGGTAATCACTGTTCTCTTTTTATTCCTTGACAGATTGGAGCAGGTCAGGCGGAACAAGTTCAGATATTCGTAACCCTTTCTCGTTCCTTTTCCCTTACGGCCTTCTCCGTTATAGCGAAGCGCCTCTATGGGAGAAATTCGGGCGGCAATTTTCATAGGCTTCAAAAGTGAAAGGTAAACGGTCATAAGCGCCACACCTGCAGCCAGAAAATACAGCCATGCATGAAGATACTGTACTTTGTGATTCTTTACAATCTCAGATATGGCAGTTATCACCATGTCTTCTTTCTTATCCGCATTTATGATTTTATACATCAAAGGAAAAACTCCCTCCAATGTAGCTGTTCCTGCCAACAGACCTGCCGGAATGGCAAACGCTGCCGTAAAAAATCCTTCCCTCAGAACAATCTGGCGAATCTGGTGTTTTGTGGCTCCTATGGCTTTTAATCGGCCGTACTCCTGTACCTTATGAATCATGGATACATAATATATACTGTAAATGGTAATCACTCCGGCCAGTACCACAATCAGCATAATCATTATAATCATAGGAATGGTAGAGGGATCCACATAATTGGCTGCCAGATATTCTGTATTTACCACCAGGTTGTCTTCAGGAATCTCAAAGGCAGCAGCAATGTCTTTCATCTCCTCTTCCATGTCATCTGTTGTAGCTGAAGATACCGTTGGAAGGCGAAAATAGACGCGGTAGGAAATATCTGTCACGGGAAAATCCTGCTTCACAAATTCTTCAGAAACAAAGGCGCTGTATAACTTCTTGTCTTCATTTATCTGGCTGTCTGCTGTCATACCGCAAATAACGAAATCCTTTTCCCTGCTGTAATCCAGGCCTTCATTTGTTATAGGCTGGTAGGGCACGCGGATAGTATCACCTATCCTTCCCTCCAGTCCCATGGCCTTTAACAGTCCTTCGGACACCACAATTTCATTCTCCTTCTGTGGAAAATGCCCCTCTGCTAATTCTGATTTGTTCAGTTCGGCACAAGTTTCGTCCAGATACACCATACTGATGGTGTATGTTTCGTTTACCATAACAGCCGGGTCACACCGCAGGCCCATACTTTCCAGACGGTCCGAAGCCTTCAGATTCTGTGCAGTCTGGGGAGACACGTCGCGATACAGCCCATGAAAGGTTGGATATACCTGATTTACTGCCGCAAATTCCAGATTCACAACACCAAATCCAACGCCGGGAATCACAAACAGCAGAAGGGTGGTGAGAAAAATGGCGATACCTGTTAAAATATTTTGGCTTTTATTCGCCCTGATATTGGAGAAAGCCGTTCTGGTTACCGTCTTCATTCTGCCGTCACCACCTTACCGTCTTCAATGACAATAATCTCGTCTGCCATCTGAGCAATGGTTTCATCATGGGTAATCATCACCAAAGTCTGTCCGTATTTGGTCACACAGGTTTTCAGAAGTGCAATAACCTCCAATTCTGTCCGGGAATCCAGATTTCCGGTGGGTTCATCGGCCAGAATAATCGAAGGCCGTGAAGCAAGTGCTCTGGCAATGGCCACTCTCTGCTTCTGTCCTCCGGAAAGAGCATTGGGAAGATTTTTCAGCTTATCCTCGATGCTAATGGTTTTTATAATTTCCATAACATAATTATGGTCAACCTTTTTATTATCCAATCCCAGAGGAAGTACAATATTTTCCCATACGTTCAAAGAAGGAAGCAGATTGTAGTCTTGAAAAATAAAACCTATTTTTTTCCTTCGGAATACTGCAAGCTGTTCATCCTTCAGTTTAAAAATGTCTTCCCCGTCAATAAACACCCTGCCTTTATCCGGTCTGTCCAGACCGCCCATTAAATGCAGCATGGTACTTTTTCCCTATCCTGTCAAGTAATATCCAAAAAAATATTGATTTTACACAAAAAGAAAGACTGCCTATTTCAGCAATCTTTCACAATAGTTTGATTTAATCATAATTACTCTTTTTTAGAAAAATTTTCTTTTTCTCTTGATATTTAATTCCATCTTGAAAAACATAATTGTATTCTAGCTTCTGAATATCAAACCAATCCGTAAAATATGTCAATTTAGGATACGTATCCCATAAATATTCATCTATATAATCATATCCATCAGAACTGTACTCCATGTTTGGCCCACAAAAAAACACATAACTTTTTCCTCTTGCTACACTGCTATTAAAACATATTCCGTCATATCCTAGACTTCTTATATATTCTGCTATAACCTGAGTTGCTACATATTCATAGGAATGATCTTCTTTTTTATCATCTACTGGAGAGGTTATCTCTTTAATAAATGAATCAAGAAAATTATTTATCCAACGTAAATCATGATCATATTCTTTACTGAATATACTTTTGGTAGTCACAAAAGCAACTTGAGAAAAATCAATAATTGTCAATTCTTCTTTTAATACATATTCAGCGACCATTACCATTGCATCTTTATACCGGCATTCTTTATATGCCGTTTCTCTATCTGATGCAACATACAGATATGAAATACCTGCTGGACTCATTCTATTTGTTGTCGCATATTTAGGTGGTGCAGGGGCCATTTCTTTATAAACGTCTTTATTCTCCAAATCATATAATTTCTCCTCGTTCAATTTCCTTGCTCGATAATAAATCGTGCCTTCTTTTATAACAGTTTCATATTCTAAAAGATATGGTACTAATTCTTTTAAATAGTGTCTTCTCTGGCAATCCTTATCTATATCAAAGAATCTATTATAGTATTTCGTAATATACTTGAAAAATTCCCATGTATAATACATTTTTGTTGCCTCAAGGCCATATAAATCATCTTTAAGTACCAAATTACAATTATCTATATCTTCAAATACATCTAATTCCCCTTGTTTTTTTTCTTCAAAGCTTAACCCTGAATCTGAAAATATATCTTCCAATATAGTCGTATCTATAACAGCCTCGTTTAAAACATTTTCTTCTTCTACTAAAATATCTCTGATTGAATAAGGATCTGCCATCCTTCCTGTCCGATTGCAATATTGTTTCTCTTCTGAGTCCCAATACGCCCCTGTACCATTTTCTATATCTTCATACGCTTTTTTTAAACATTCTCGGATATAGGCTCCTATTTTTTCTGTAGAAATAATGTTTACTCCATTGGAATTACAATAATCACATTTTCCTCCCTTATTCTCGGATAAGATATATTCTTTTAAATACTTATTAGAAAAACACTTTTCACAACAATACCTCATATCGTTCCCCCAATATTCTTATAAATTTTATTTATATCTTATCAAATATTACTAATCATCACAATCTTATTTATTTCTACTATCCTTGTTCTCAATCTACCGCTGTTTCTGTTGCATTTGAAAGACAAATTTTCCTTCAATATCCCGCCCTTGTATTTCCATCTTCTTTATGAAGATATGCTGCCGGCTATCAGCTTCATATTGAATTTCTACACCAAGACCTTTCTTCATAAATGCGTCTACTCCCATATCCACAAGAACCTCATGCCCTTCTTTCTCCTGAAAGCTGAGTTTAGGGAACGCCCCCGATAATTTTTCCATAACATACCGTTCCATTTTTTCCAAATTCTCAAATGGCATAGCCTGTATCCTTTGTAATATCTCCTGCAAACGTTCCTCTCTCATAATACATCTGCAATGATCTACACCAAACACCATAGCAAGGCTGTGTCCGCAATCCCAGGATACATGAATCTGTCCGGCATCATCTACAAACTTTACAGTTCCTAAATCCCCAGGATTTAATTTCACATACGGATCAGCCTCCATATCTTCTAATTCCACCCGGCACCCCGGTGGGTACATATTTCTTAACACAATTCTCTCCGCATTACTTATCACTGTTTTCTTCCTTTCTCCAATCCGGCTACCGCCCCAAGGATTTCTCTGGAACAGTTTCCTCCAATAAATGCTCTCTTTCTTTATTCCATTCCAACACCTTTTCCATAGCAGCTTCCAACTGGTCTTCTGCCGGTTCTCTTGTATAGGTTCTATATTCCTGAAAATACTCTTCCAAAGTGTTCTGCTGGATCTCCAGTTCCTCTTTATCATAACTGTCTGGTTCGTCCAGACCCTTCAATTCCTGCAAGATTTCCCAACATTCCAAAACGCTGTCTACTTCCTGCATTTCAAGCAGATAAGATAAAAAAGTTTTCTCTGGCATAATGCTGAAATAACACCGTTCAAACCACTGCTCAATATACATGCGCTCATCAGATCCATTGGTATGTGTACCGCAAATCAAATCGGCAACAAAATTTTCAAACAGTTCACTGATTGATAATCCAACAACTCCTGACTTCATGCAAAGCTTTTCTACCTCGTCCTGGTACAATTTGATAGAAATGTTTCTTTTCAGGCTTCTTTCATAGGCTTCTACATCTTCTCCTTCCTTACAAAAATGCAGATATGTTCCCATATAAATGCCTTCTATATCGTAAAATCTCTGGCCCATTGCCATATAATCCTTATTTTCCAGATCCCATTCCAGCCGGTAATGATGTTCCCTTGCATGTTCTTCTAAATCTTTCCGTATGATATTTCTAGTTGCTTCCGGCAGCTCCGCAATAAAAATACCTGTATCTGGAACCGCCAATACTCTTTCTTTTACCACATTTGTCCTCCCTGTTTGTAAACATTCCTTACCGCCGGCTGGTTTCCCAATACGTCCATATAAAAGATAATTCCCTGCGGGTCCAGATGTACGGTAATAAATTTCTGTATTTCCTGTAACAGATCATGGTCGGAAACTCCAGCCTGACAGCCAATAAAATCCCTGATTTTTTCTATAATGTCCGGCTTACGGAACTCCTGTAACACCAAAATTGGGATTGTGTGCTGACCTCCCATAGCATCATAGGGCAATGCTTTCCGTAGACTTTCCAAAACGTGCCGGTAATAATCAACTATAATCTGGTCTGTTTTCCATGCTTTTCCCTCACAATCCCTTAGTAAAAAATCATACTCTTTTTTTGCCTGTTCCATTTCTTTCAGGATTTCTATTGCCTCCACAGAACAATATCCTTTTTCTTCTATTAGTTCCATCAGTTCTTCCATAGAATATGTTTCAAGATACATGGCTCTTCCCCCAGCTTTCTTACCAAATTTTTTCTAACGCAAAGAAGAGGAAGTCACCGCAGTGCATTCCTCCTCTTTTATGAACTCTTCTCTTTTACCGGAATCCTGAAAGTGAAACTTTCCCGGCTCATTTTATCCTGTTGCTTCCAGAAATTCGTCCCTGTATTTCCATACAATTTCAATATGTTCCGGGTCATAAAAGTATATGACTTCAATCAGCTCATGCAGAACATCATAAGACAGCTCTTCCAATCCTTTATATTGTACGAAAAGCTGCAGCCCTTCTGACTTCTCCTTTTGTTTTTGTTCCTCTCCTTTTAGAATCTGTGCTTCTATTTCCTGTATCTTTTTCTGATATGCTTCTGCTTTTTTTGCATAAGCCTGCTTCTTTTTTAGATAATCACTCAGGGGAATCTCTTCTTCTGCATACTGTTCATACAGTACCATTTTCTCCTGTCTGCTGAGCGCCAGTTTCTTTTCATATTGCTTTTTCCGATACCTAAGTTTCGGAATATTCAACGTCTGATTGGCTCTCTTTAACTGCTTTATGGTATCCTCTGCAAGGGCTGCCTGCTGTCTAATCAGAACTAGCACCAGTTCTTCCAAGTCTTTCTGCTTATATTTCTTTGGATAACAGGAAGCGTTTGGGGCTGTTGTAGTGCTTGCGCAATAAATCGGTTTTTCTTTGTATTCTGTCCGTATCCGCATTTTCCGACCACAATGCCCGCAGCGGATCAAGCCTGCAAAAATATTCTCATAAGAGGGTGTCTGCCCATAATATTTTCTTCTTTTCTCTGCCATGTCCTGAACCTTCTGGAGTTCCTGCTCCGTTACAATCGCTTCATGTCTTCCTCCTACACAAATCCAATCCTCTCTTGGAATATATCGACACTCTCTTTTTGACGGAACCCTGGTTTCTGTTTTCCCTCTTACGGTCAGCCCTGCATAAACCGGATTAAATAAAATCTGTTTCACTAAACTTCCGTCCCAGAATTTCACAGATTTCTTTGTTTCCGGCGCCCAGCCTTTCCTTTGCAGATATATGGTAGGTGTTTCAACTTCTTTTTTATTCAGATCCCTGGCAATATCTGCATAGGTATTTCCCTTTAACCTCTGGTCGAAAATCTCCCTCACAATAGCGGCTGCCTCCGTATCCAGATGAAGTTTGGTATGCACACCGTCATGGAAGCAATATCCGTATGTTGGGATTGAACCATGATATTGCCCCATTTCAGCCTGTTTCCTCATAACTTTTTTGATATTGTCGGAACAAATCTGAGGGTAAATCCCATTGATCAGGTTCTTAAACTTAATCTCCGTATCTTTTCTTTCCGAAGGTTTCTGGCTGCTGTCGTAAAAATCATTGATTGAAATAAAGCGTACCCCAAGAAATGGAAATATTTTTTCGATATAATTTTGTGTTTCTATGGTATCCCTTCCCAGGCGGCTCAGGTCTTTGACAATGATACAGATCCGTTTCTTCCTGGTAATCAGTCCCAGCATTCGCTGAAACTCCGGGCGCTCAAACGTCGTGCCGCTGTAACCGTCATCTGCAAAGAACAAAAGCCTTGCCCCTGCAAACTCCGGTTGGTTGTCTACAAAGTGCTGGATTAAAAGCTTTTGATTTTTTATGCTGTTGCTTTCCTCTATTTTTTCTTTATCATCTCTGGAAAGACGCAGATAAGCAAAAATAACATCATACTGCATACGGAAGACCTCCTTCCATACTCTCCAGTTCTTTTTCCAGCTCCTTTTCAAATAAATCCCCAAACCAGAACACGATTTCTATGTTATCTTTGGAATATACAGTAATCTTTTCAATAAAGCGGTCCGCAATCCCTTTCTCTATCTTCTGGAATTTCTGGTACTTTAGAAGTTCCTCCGTCCAGTCCATTCTTGCTTTTACCTGATCTAACAGGCGCTGCCCACGAAGCTGCATCTGCTTCATATTTTGTCTGGCTGCTTCCTGCTCTTCCTGATAGGTCGATTTAATCTCCTGGTATTCCTTGCTGTCCAACAGCCCGGCAGCATAATGCTCAAACAAAGTTTCCAGTTTTCTTCTGTATTTCTCATACTTCTGTCTGGCGCCTTTTATTTTCTCTGCTATCTCCTGCTCCAGCTTCTGATAAAACTCTGCGCCATAGGTTTTCTTACTTTCTACAGCAAGCTGGATCTGGTAGCGGAGTGCTGCCTTGACCGCCTGATTGATATAGATTTCATTCACTGTCCGGAAACATTCCGTATGCTCTGTAAGGGAAAAGGAAGGGCATTTATAAGCCATATATTTGTGTTTTTCGTTGCCCCCGTTTCTTCCCCTTCCAAGACGCTTTCCGCAATGTCCACAGAAAATCCTGCCCTTAAAAGGACCGTCTGCCCCCTGCTTTTCTTTTGGGTTTGCGGCCCAGATATCCAAAGTATCTTTCCAGCGTTCCTTTGCAATTTCCTGTGCTTTCTCATAAATTGCCCGTTCCACTACTGCTTCCCAGGCATTTTCACACACTTCCCACTGCTCTTTGGGTATCATCTGAAGGGGGATATTCTGCGCAAGCATCTGTTTTGTTTTCCCATAGACAGCAGCGCCGATATAAACAGGGTTCTGTAAAATCTTCCGGATACCGTCTGATCTCCATAACCGCCTTTTTTCCGGCTCTCTCCCCTGTCTCCTTTTCTTGTAGCTGTCTTCCGGTCCCAATACCTTTCTGCCATTCAATTCCCTTGCTATATCATAGCTTGACATTTCTTCAAACACATACCAGTAAAAAATCTGCCGGATTATTTCTGCTTCTTCTGGTTCCGGCACCAGCTTCTTACTGTTTTCCTCTGCCCTTTGGTATCCATAAGGAGGTCTGGAACCCCAAAACTCTCCCCGTTCCCTGGACAGCCGGTGCGCCTGCACCAGTTTCTCTGAAACTTCCCTGGCATAATAATCATTCATAAAGTGTTTCAAAATATTCGTGGTCCGGTCTTCTACACAAGCCGGGTTTGCACTGTCATATTCGTCCATAACGGAAACAAACCGGATATTTAAGGTTGGGAAAATCACATCAATCAAATTTACCGCATCTAAAGCGTCCCGTCCAAACCTGGCAAAATCCTTTACAATGATACAGTCAACCTTTTTATTTGCCACATCTTCCATCAACGCTTCAAATGCGTCCCTTTGGAACGTTGTGCCTGTTACACCATTATCCGCATAGACTTTTACCACCAGCATTTCCGGGTGTTTCTTTGCGTAGTCCTCACAGATCTGTTTTTGGATATAAATAGAATCCCTTCTGCCATGCCCTCCGTCCTTTTCGGAAAGCCTTACATAAATGTAGGTTCTCAGATACTGAATTTCCGGCTTGCTGTTTTGTCTTTTCTGTCCTCTTTTGCTTACCTTAGGCACTTGCTTCCACCCCCTTTCCTTTCAGGAAGGCTTCCACACGCTGGTCCAGCTTTGCCCTGTTTACCGTTTCCAACAGTCCCAACACCTTTTCAAATTCATCTTCAAACCAGAAATGAATGGTAATGCGCTTCTGCTCATATACCTCAATGCGTTTGACCAGATTTACCAGCATTAAGCGGTCCACTTCCGTCCGGTCCCGGTATTCCAGAAAATATTCCAGCCACTCCTGCTGTTTTTCAAGAGTTTCCTGCAGGTTTCTGATTTCCCTTTGCTGGCACTCCATTGCCTGCCGGATTTCCTCCAAAGACTGGTCATACTTTGCTTTGAAAGTTTCAAATTCTGTCCGGTCCAGGATTTCTTCTGCAAAGCTATCATACAGCTTTACTTTAATGTTTAAGATCCTCTGGCTCTCTTTTTCCAATACCTCCAGTTTTTTATCCTCTTCCAAAAGCCGCTGTCTTGGGATTGAAGCAGTTTTTACATACGCCAGTATATCCTTCAGCTCCACCAGAACAGAAATATAATGCAGGATTGCTTCTGTCACAGCTTCTACCAGTTTTTTCTCATTGATACTATGGGAACTGCACTGCTTTTCATAAAGGGAAGTCGAACATACATAATAGTAGTGGACTTTATCCGGGCTTTTCAGCACCATGCTTTCTTTACAGTCCCCGCATTTTACCAGTCCGGAAAGAAGAGCCAGTCCCCTTGCCCCTTTCATGGTATCCATTTTCATCAGATTTCCTACCACTTCATATTGGTGTCTGCTGATAATAGGCTCAAAAGCATTCTCATACCGTATCCACTCTGCTTCCTCTTTGTGGATTACAACCTTTACTTTATGGTTTGGCGTTGTCGTTTTCCCCTGTATCAGCACTCCGGTATAGCGTTCATCAAGCAGAATCCGGCGCACCATAGTTGGCATCCAGACCGGTTTTTCCGTCAGGCAGAACCCTGTCTTTAATTTTTGTTTTAAATACACCTGCTTATAACGAAGAGGCGTCAGTATCCCACGCCGGTTCAATTCTTCGGATATGTCTGTCAGGCTGTACCCCTGCATTTTCATGTGGTAAATATCCCGTACTACAGAAGCTGCCACTTCGTCTATGACCAGCTTATGTTTATCTTCTTCGGATTTCAGATAACCATAAAAAGCAAAAGGTGCTACACATTGTCCGGCTGTCATTTTAACATACAAATGAGAGCGCACACTTCTGGAAGTATCCGCAGGATAAAGGTCATTGATTAAACTTTTAAATCTCAGGGTAAGGAAATCACGATTTGGCGTGAGGCTGTCATAATTGTCATTCACAAGAATTAAGCGCACGCCCATTTTCGGCAGGATACGTTCCACATACTGTAAAACACCGGAAAAATCCCTTCCATAACGAGAAAGGTCTTTGACAATAATACAGTCTGCTTCTCCCTGTTCCAGCATACGCAGCATTTCCTGAAAACCAGGGCGGTTAAAGTTTGTGCCGGTATATCCATCATCTACACATTCTTTTACTACCTGAATTTCAGGGTGGCTCTTTAAGAAGCTATGAATTAGTATCCTCTGGTTTGATATGCTGTCGCTTTCCCTGTTATCGCCATCTTCGTCAGAAAGGCGCAGGTAGACAACCGCACGATAGATTTTGTTAAGTATTTGATTTTTCATTGTCTTCACTCCTATCATTTAGATTCGTCAGCCGATTCCCTAAATGATAGAGGCTACTGGATCCTTGCCATCATCCTACCATAGTCCAGAAGGTTTGTCCACCCTGTAATCTGCCAACAATCCGCTTTGTTTCCTGTCCCTGTCGTGGCTTTACCACTTCATCTGCACAAGGCTTTCCATTGCTTCCTCTATGGTACGGTTGGTAGAAGCAAACCCAATCTTTATGGTAATCCCCTTATATTTCAAAAAATAAGGGTTCTTTCCGGACTCCAGGATTTCCCGGATCTTCTCTGGTTTGCTCTTTTTTACGTCGATATTCAATTTCTCTACATCTTGTATTTCTTTTGGGTCAATGTCCTCAAACGTCATTTCCCTCATCTTCTGCAGTTCTGCCCGCGAGAGCATTATATCCTTTCCCTGGTACAGCAACTGCACAGATACGCGTCTAAGTCCTGCTCAAACTGTTCCTGTTTCGCCCAGGTACGCATTAAATACTGTTTCAGCCTGGCATAATCTAAAATCCCATAACCGATACAGTCTATCTGTACCTGGAAAGACTGGAGCAGTTCCATTGTCTGTAAAATTTCTTCCGGACAGTAGGATAGCCTGCTGAGCCCGGATACTACAATCACATCAATCATGCCTTTTCCTGCAAGCACTGCCAGCCTCTGCCAGTTTTCTTTTTCTATGGAATTACCACACCCTACACCTTCCAACAAAGTAATCACATGGTATGTCTGCTGTTCACAGTAATGCAGGCTTTTTTCTTTTTCATAATACAAAAGCCCCGCACAGGGAATGGGAATATCCAGATACACCGCTGCGCGCTGGGGAATACTCCTTTTCTCTATCTCTTCTTTTCCTTTGCAGATCCATGCAGGGAACAGCATTTCTCCCTGAAAGACCTCTTTATCTTCTGAAAACAGTTTCTGTAATATCTCTCTATTCATTGCTCTGCCTCCTCTTTCTTTGGCCCTGTTTTCATTCCAGGGCTACAAAGAAACCGGCGGTTTCCCCATAGCCCTAAAATGAACCTGTTTCACACACCATACCGGCAGGGCTTTCCCTGCCAGCATGATTTTTTCATTTTCTCACCCCGGTGTGAACGGGAGCATGTAGGACCGGCCCGGCTGGCCGCCTGACACCCTGCAGCACCCTTTCCCGCTGCAGCATGTCCCAGACGCTACCCTGGTTGCAGTGTTTTTATGCAAAGGTATCATTATCATCCGGCTTTCAGGCTGCTTGCCACCCACAGCCTATGTCTGGGCGCTGCTCACACTTTTCCTTCATCTTCTACGATTCCTTGTTTGATCCGCTTCCTTTCTGCCTTACCCTGCTGTCATTGCGGACAAGTGTATCTTCGCACAGCTCATGACCCTGCATCATACAAAATAGAATGTACCGAAATGTTTTGTGTCCTTTAAGATATTCCTATTGATTAGCGTCAGAAATGACACGTTTATTTTAAAAAAATATCACCATACTGATATTCAGTTTTCAAGGTTCTCTCCGGCTGAAAACATCAGCCTGCCAAAAGACACCATAACCCTGATGTGTTTTGGCAGACTGTTTTCGGTCTGCATTTCTCTTTATTTTTTTAACCGGATAATCATATCTGCCCAGAACTCTGTGTATGCCTGCCGCATCAATTCCAGAAGCCGCTCCTCTGTAATTCCTGTAATCACGTTCTCTTCCTTCTTTTCCGGTTTCAGTTCCTGTATTTCCTGTTCTTCTTCCTTTATTTTTATTGTGAGCATGGATAAGGAAGGGGAGTTTGCACAGTTAATAAAACCGATATAATGGTTTACCACATCATAATCACCTCTGCAGCTTCTCACAATATCAAACGCATGACGGATTGCCCTCTCTACCCGCTGTCCTGTCGTGCCATTTCTCTGAGCCACCTTAAAATACAGGTATGTCGTTTTGATCTTGCTGTCTTCTTCCAGAAGCAAAACACTGTCTACAATATAGCCAAATCCTTTTACGTTGGCCGGCATTCCCATTCTAAATAATACTGCTTCTACCTTTTCTCTTGATAACATTTCCCTTTTCCTCCCCATCTGTATTCTCACTTCCTGCTGTCTTGCTGATATTCCTTTAGTCCTTTCTTAATTCCCTCTATGGAATAAATCAAAAGGCTGGTTTCTCTTTCATCACAATCCTGTACCAGATACCAGATTTTCTCCTTCAGCATCATATCTTTTTTCGCTGTTCCCATGTGTATGAAGTGTTCTTTTATGGGAATATCCATAGCTTCCAGCAGCCGGATATAAGTTTTCATTCCCATAAGTCTGGCATGTGTTTCAATCTTTGCCAGATGTGATACAGAAATATCCGCTTTCTCCGCAAGCTGCTCCTGGGTCAGCCCCCTGGCTTCCCGCAAGGCTTTTATGGCATCTGCTACAATATAAAGTTCATTCTGCATTCTTTTATCTCCTCGTTGATTACAGGCTCTATTATAATTACAAATCCTTTCCCTGGTAATGGACTATGGGGGCAAGATTTTCCCGTTTCATTACCATTTCTTTCCTTTTTTTGTTTTAGAGATTTATTATATCTGAACGCATTGAAAACGATTTTTGCACCGTTTACGAAAAAGCACTGCATTATCTCTTCATTTAGGCATAAAAAATACAGGTGACTCCTCTATCTCAGAATCACCTGCACATTATGCATCCTTATTCTTTTTTATAAAATTCGTAGCATCTGAATATAATTCACATTTTCTTTTTCTAATAAACGTTCTCCGAATTTCCGGAATCTGTTTTTCTCATTCTGATAGAAATTCAATAGCTCCGGCTTTTCCTCACACTCTAAGTATACAACGCCACCACCAATTTCCCGCTGTACATGCTTGAGAATGGTCAATACTGCTTCCATCATCTTTCCACCATCTGGAACGGGTGCGTCTTTATGCTGATAATTTTTTCCAAACTGACCAATCAAAAAAGCAGAAAGAGCATATTCATTTGTTTTTTCATTTTTTTGCGCATATCGCTGTATCTTTTTTTGCAACGTAGAAGAAAGATTTTCACCCCAGATTTGCACTGCTTTATGTGTGACCGCAAAAATTGCCAAAACCCTGCTAGACTCATCTAACAAAAGATAAGTAATGGACATCTTCCGTTTTGCGAACTCTACCGCATTATTACGGACAAAATTTTCTATTTCTTTATTCTTTGGACACGAAAAACCGGAGAGGACATCAACTACTGACTCCTCTCCTATAAGTTCCATATAATCTAAAATATTTACAACTGCATAATCCATCTCTCTTAGTTCCTTTTCCTACCCAGGAATCTGCGTAATTCTTCTACACTATTTAATATTGGAATAGACGGTGCAGAAGGTTTCCATACGGGATCTTGACTGGACTTTTCAAGTGCATCTACAAATGCTTCTGCTTTTTTCGGATCTTCAATTACAACATTGGTAAGAATACTTGATGTAGCCATATAAAAGCACCTCCTCTTCTCTTGTCATTCTCTTTGTTCTAAAAAGCGGTTTTATGCTGGCTGTCAGCCGCGACACCCTTCCGAATGTCTGAAATGTCGCCGGTATCATTCAGTCCCCGGTGCGGACTCACCGTATCTCCCCGGTGTGGGCATAATACCCTTCCGAGTATCAAATAGTCCCAGTATTTACCCTGCCCGGGCACAGTACAGCTTTTACGTGCCGCTACACGAAACCTTTTGGCTTAACTATATTATATGTGATACCCTAAGAAATATCAATGGTTTCCCCAAAATTTGTATCCTATTATAGCATGTTCCTTATCGTTTCAATAAACTTTTTCTATAATCTGTATCCAATACTATTTTATGAAAATCCAGCATTGCGTGCTCTTGCATCAGTTTCTCACCCAGTTTCACAAGAGGATTGGTTTCCCATTCCGGATCAATTCCTGTTTGATGAAAGTATCTTGCATAAGCAAATCCCTCAGCTACCGCATCTGAATTTTCAAACACTCCCACCATTGCATCTGTAAACTGTACAATGATTGAATTTCCAAAAACACCCTGCAATTCTTCCGCTTTTGCATCATCATATTTCTCTACGTCAAAAGTCAAAGAGAAATCATACGTATTCTCTTCTCCGTCCTCAGTTTCATAAGAAATTGTTCCAAAAATATCTCCCTTACTAGACGGAAGGTCGATTGACTCTGAAAGTTCTAATTCATATTCAATACCATTGAACACCGTTGTTGCTTCAAACATTTGTGATATACAGGTACCTTCTTTTTCATAAATATCTTTCTGTAAAAAGGAAATAGGATTATACTCCATATTTTCCCATATCTGTTTTCCTTCCACTGTACGTTTACACAAGGAATCTAAAAGCAACATCATTGTTTCCTGATCTATTTCTTCATATATGTTCATAGTCAGCCTCCTTTTCTTTAGACGATCCACAAAAGCTCTGTAAGGATTTATCTCCATTTCCTATTACAATGTGATATTTTGTCAATTATGTATGTGCGCACTTTCTTATAGTTGCCAATATTATATGGCGTATCTCCCAAAAATTCAATCGGAATATAAAACTTTTACTCACATGATCCTGCCTTTACATCTTTTTTAGTCTATATCCTACATTGATTAATGTTTCTATAATATCATGCCCCATCTTTTTTCGTATCTTCCATACTACGTGTTCTACTGTTTTGTATGGAATCTGATCATCATAATAATTACTCCCCCAAACCGAACAATAGATATTCTTCTTTGGGATAACCCAATTTGGTCTTTGGGCTAAAAGATACAGAACTTCAAATTCCCTGGGAGCTAAGCTGATTTCTTTTCCTTCATAAATAACAGTATATGACATGGGATCAAGTTGAAATTTACCATTTCCTAATACAATTTCAGATTTATATTCTGGAAAAACGGTTTGCATTCATTTTCACCTCCATGATTTTCTGTTCCAGCAATCGTTTCAAAGTTCTACACACAATAAAAATACGGAAATAATAGCCCCCTATCATTCCCGCTAATGTTTCTCTTTTTCAACTTTATACTTTATGATACCGATACATTGTGATATAAAAACGGTCAACGCTGTCAACGCAATCAAGGATATATACTTTTTCATACCTAAAGCTGTACAGCAGCCAGTAGCAATTAAAATAACTCCTAGTATTTTGCCTGTTGCTTTTCGGCAATGCTCTTTTTCTTCTCTTTCCAACTCATGGTTAATGTTTTCTACAGGAGAAAGTTTCCATATACAAATGGAACTTACCAAAATAATCCCCCAAGCCACAAACAGCTCTAATGGATATTTGTTATTAATTTGTAAAATCATGACTTGAACAGCAACAGAGCATGTAAAACAAGCTTTAAAGCTATTCAGATGTACACCACCGGCATAGGTTCTTAAAAACATAAAAACACCTGTAGACACAAGGAATTCTGGGATTGTATGCAAGTATATCGCTATACTCATACAGACAAATAGGCAAATTAACATCTCTAATCCAATCTGAAATCCATATTGATATACTGCATACAATTCCTCTGAAACTGCACCGGCATCAATAACGTATCTTGTTATTTTTTCCGATAATTTTCCCATAAAATTAAAGTTTCTTCATTTTTTTCAATGCTTCTGGCATCTTTGGCTGATGATAAATATAACAGCAAGCACTGTCCGCTGACATTTTACCAAGTTTCAGAGATAAATTTGCTAATACTTTTGCTGGCTGTTTTTTTAAATTTTTAAATTTCATAATAGGAATCTCCTTTCATTTGTTTACCAATACATTACTACAAAAAAGCTCCCATTTGGTTCTCTTGTAAAAAAACCGAGTATTGATGTAATTTTTCCCAAAAAGGCAGAAAAAAAGAAGCAATGTTTCTCCGGTTCTTTCTCAACACTGCCTCTTTTTTGCTGATGTATGTTTTTTGATATACCAATTCCATAAAATAAGGTTCTCTATCTTTTTCTTATATTTTCGTGTGTTATCTATTGTTTCTATATAATCGTAAGCTCCTGCTTTCAGTATAGAAAAAATATCCTGTATTGATCCCCCTTCGCTAATAGCAAGAATAGGCGTTAAATGTCCCAAACTCCCTTTTATTTTTATAATAGCCGCAAATGCCCCTTCCCTCTCTATTATCTCTTTAGTAAAATGGAAAATCACAACATCTGCCGTTGGATATCTATTACTTTCCAATTGTTGATAAGTACACCATTTTAATTGATGTTTTTTCCCAATAATCCTTTCAGTAATGTTATACAGTTTCTCATCATCACTAAACAGCAATATTTTTACGCTATCCATATATCAGTCCCCATACCGCATACTAAATTTATCTTTCCATTTTACCATTCTTTCCTTTCACATTATTTTTTATGTAATTATTCCGAGTGTTCATGTAATTATTCCTGCACATTACTATATAAGACTATCCGAATTTTAAATTTTCCTGGTTCTAAATCCTCTATTACCACTGATCCATGATATTTTGCTACTGCCCGATACACAGACGCTAAACCTATACCATGATTTTCTGCATCTGGCTTTGTAGATTTCAAGCGGCTATCCCTTGTTTTTAACAGCTTCCCTTTATAACTATTCTCTACAAATAATAATAGATTGTTTTTATCAAATTTCATTTTGACATTTATATATCTATTTTCTTCAACCTTCTCTGCTGCTTCCACTGCATTTTCCAGTAAATTTCCCAATATCAAGCTCAAATCAGCTGAATATTCTTGTGCGATGAAATCGCACTTCCGGAAATTTGGAAATCAGATGTCCGGAAGCGGAAATCATCTCTGCGAGTTTACTCGCGTAATGTTTTATCTAGACCGTATATCTCGCGCATGGATTTGTCATGTTCAGCATCAATGCTTGTGATATTGATCTGATAGCTGTCATGTGCAATACGATCAATGATTGCATCAGCAAGTGGACTGGCTTCTCCACCAAGTTGATCATACCATTCTCCGAATACATACTGTGAGCAGAAGATAGTAGATGATTTTCTGCGTCTCCTGTGAAGAAGTTCAAAGATATCTTTCTGCTCTGTATCGGTTGGTTTCAGAAGCATCCATTCATCAAGAATGAGAAGCACCGGGTTGGCATACTTAGCCATTACCTTACGATAAGTTCCCTCTGAGCGAGCAATGTCCAGATCCATGAGCAAATCCGGCATCCGGACATACCTGGTATTGTAATACTGCTTACACGCTTCCATACCAAATGCACATGCCATGTATGTTTTACCACAGCCTGTTGCACCGGTAATAAATAGATTCCGGTGTTCAGATATATATTCGCAGGTGGCGAGTCTGTTTATCAGCTCCTTGTTCAGCTTGCGTCCGGAAGTATAGTTGATATCCATGATACTTGCTTCCGGCTGGTCGAATCCGGCATTGCGGATAAGACGTTTCTGGCGGTTATTCTTGCGATTGCTGTATTCGATGTCTATCAGCATTCCAAAGCGGTCTTCAAAAGGAACTTCCTTGAATTTAGGATCGTTAAGTTGGTTACGGAATGCATCTGCCATTGTGGTAAGGCGCATTTCAATAAGTTTATCTATTGTACTCTGATTTGTCATATGTGATTACCTCCGATAGTAGTCGGCACCCCTTGTGATGCCGTGTGCTTTATGTGTGGTCTTGGATCCAGATGCTTCTAGTTCTGTTTTTACAGAACCCGTTACAAGGATGTTTTTGATACTCTTATAACTGGGAGAAGCTGTATAGGATAATGCCTTTTTACAGGCAGCTTCAAGCAAAACTTCTGAGTATTTATCAGTAAGCTTTAGAAGTCCCATGCAACTTCGATAAGTCTGTTGTTCCACACGCTTGGAGGTCAGTATTGCATTGACCACAGTGTACGTATTTATGCCAATCCGCTCAGCCCATTTGCGAAAACGGTCTCCATTCCATTCCAGATATTTCTGGTGGTCTTCCGGCATATGTTCAGTAATGGTGCTGTACTGCCCAAGACGTCCTTTCAGACGGTGGTGGGAAGCAATGCGGTTATGGTTATAAAAAATTTCAATGGTGGTATCTGTTATCTTTACATCAACTTTCTTTTTGATGTATTCATATGGAACTGAGTATAGCATTCCATCCACAGATATGTGATAATTGAACTGGACGGTGGCTGTCTTCCAGTCACTCAGTTCAAAGCGGGTAGCAGGTAATGGCGAAAGTAATGGCTTTTCATCTTCAAGAAATAAGTCCAGCCGGCTACCCTCTTTCTTTTGAAAGAGCTTTCGATTGAATTGTTCCAGTTTTTCTCTGATTGCACGATTTAATTCGGCAAGAGAAAAGAACTGCTCATTCCGAAGTGCTGCTGTTATCCAGGTAGAAATATTTCCTACCATTCCTTCAGCATTCGGCTTATCCTTTGGTGTCCTAACACGGGCAGGGATGATAGCTGTGCCATAGTGCTCAGCCATTTCCCGATAAGTTTCATTAATCTGCTGGTCTTTCCAGCCACCATTGTGGACAACTGCAGTCTTGCAGTTATCTGGTACAAGTATTCTGGCAACACCGCCAAAAAACTCGTACATATGGACATGCGCAGTAATCCATGATTTCTGCTTCATATCCAGAAATGCTTCTACATATGCATACTGGCTGTAAGTCATTACGCCAACGAATATGTAAGCCTTTAAGATTTCACCAGTATCCGGGTCAATGATTGTTGCAGGATCCCCTGCCCAGTCAACTTCAACCTGCTCACCGGGTTTGCGATTGATGTGCATGGTAGCACGTCGTTTTTGCTCATCCTGCTGGATGTGATAGCAGAATTGTGAATACATAAGCGGTTCATCGCCGTTAGTACGGCAGTCCTCCATGTATTCCGTCCACAGAAGCTTTTTACTGACTCCGTTGCGGAGCAATTCTTTGTGGATGTAGTCGTAGTCAGGCATGCGTTTGTTTTTCGATACCAAACTTTCCTTAGCAAACATAAGTTTTTGAAGTTCAGCATCCGTCATAGATTCATCAAGAGGCCAGGAAAGATTTAATTCTCTGGCACGTTTTTGAACCTTGACTACAGTTTTCTGAGCAACACCACAGCTTGCCATGATGCTACGTTGAGAGAAGCCCAATCCAGTAAGCCGGATGATTTCTCGATATTTGGTCATAATCGTGACCTCCTTGTAATGAATTTACACCATAAGGTGCATATCTTCATTATAAGGATTTCGGAATAAAATGATTTCCTTTTTGACGGAATCGTGATTTCCTGTAAAGCGTAATGGTGATTTCCAAACACCGGACAGGTGATGGATTTCACCCCGGATTATTCATCAGCTCCTTTAAAAGGCATTATCATCGGAATACAAATATCAGTTTTAAAAATTATTCTTTTGTTTTGGGCAATTACATACCAATATCCAATAAGTGAATCAATCACAATATTCCCACTATTTGATATTGAGGCAATCATCATACCGCCTTCTCCCATAATTTCTTCAATAAAACCTGTCATTTTTTCATATTCTTTATTTTCTGCATAAGCAAGAATGGAAATAAGATTATTCTTCATATTGTGTTTTATATCCCGCAACTGCAACATTGAGAATTCTCTTTCTTGCTGATGACGTTCGCATAATTCCAGTTGCTGTTCATATACTGCTGCCATTCTCCTTAACCGCAAATCATCAGCCAACTTCATATAGACATAAAATATCAATATATTCATACCAAGTAAAATAAGTACCGTTAATGTAGAGTTTATACGAGTACGTCCATTATTATTTGCAAATCCAAGCATAAATATATTGTTCATGATATAAATGCTTCCTGTTGGGATCAGTACAAGCAAAATACTGTATCTAACTGGCAATTCCTTAATATCATCATCTGTGAATACTTTCTTTAATGCAAGAATTACTGCATTAAAAAATATTTTCGAAACGAAAGAGCCTACTTGACGAACTGCAGCATATTGAGGGCAATATGTGGTCAAAATATAATTGCACAGAGTTTCCATCAACATCCAAATCGCATTAAAGGCAATTACAAATACACCTTTGTTCCACCATGTGCCTTCATAAGTCATCATAACCGCCACAAACGTAAACATAATTGTCACACCAATATTAATATAGGCAGGAAAGCTAATAATCGTTGTTATTCCAAATTGCCAAATCACGAACAGCGTTATACCGATCACCGACAAATATCTTTTTCTCTTCCGAACAAAGAATATATCAAAATAAAAATAGAATAAATATACTGCCCAAAGGCAAAGCAATATATCTATCCCACACATTAATACCCTATTCGTCCACATAAAAAGTATCCTCCATAGAACAATACTGTTCGCTGATTGTCTTTCTTCGATCTTCGCTAATTGAAATTTTTTGTCCGTTATCCATTACTACAGAGTCATAAGATTGTCCGGATATATGCTTATAATTCACCAGAAAAGACTGGTGAACCCGCAAGAAAGAAATTTTACATGTTTTAAGGGTTTCTTCAATCTCATTAAGTTTTCCGTACAGTTCAAAGATTTCTTGTTCCGTTACAATAAATATTTTTCGTTTGTTGCTTTCAAAATATAAAATATCCTTGATCGGTACTTTATGATTCATGCGTTGATAACTATAACGAAAATAAAAATCTTCGCTATTAATATCCTCATATACTGCCTTAAAGCATTTTTCCATTATTTTATCTGTTACAGGTTTTACAAGAAACTGAAATGGCCTTACCTCAAAGGATTCCCTCATATAACTTTCATGACTTGTAACATAAATAATCCGCACATTTTTATCGTATGTTCTAATTCTTCTAGCCGCAGAAATCCCATCTTCTTTATCCATTTCAATGTCCAGATAAATAACATCATACCTCTCACCTGCTGCGATAGCATCTGCCAAACTCTTTCCATTCCAAAACACTTCGATTTCAGTATCAACAAAATTTCTTTTAGCTATGTCCTGGAGAAGTCCTTCGATTTTTCCAGTTATTTGAATATCATCATCACAAATTGCTATATTTAACATTTATTCCACTCTCTTCTGTATGTTTACTGTTTTTTCTTCTCACTCGTCTTTTTAACTATCTGTATAATTGACCAAATCATCTCCTGATCACATGGCTCTAACTCTTTATATACTTCTACTAAATCATAATATTCGTCTAGCACTTCGTTCATTTTCATCTGCCCATTCAAATCTCTTTTTACATCTGAAACTCCCAGCAAATAATCTGTTGTTACATTAAAATAAGCAGCAATCTTTTTCAGAATATCTACTTTTATTAACGTGACATCTCTTTCGTACTTACTCAACATTTGCTGTGTTATCCCTAATTCTACTGCAAGGATTTCCTGTATTAATCCTCTTTTCTCACGTAATTGTTTAATACGACTTTCCATAATTGCTTACCTCTTAATCATGTTGTATTATCATGCTACCCTATTTCTTTTCATCCGATACAAATAATAGAAGTAATCAATTACGCAATATATATGATACAAAGACGAGCAGTGCAATCGCACTGCTCAACTCTTATTCATGTAACCATATAAATGATGTTGTTGCGGAATATATCTCCTGATAAATAATATCCGCCATTTCACTTTCTGAAGCTGCTTTGTTTTTTTCTCCTATTTCTCTTCCTATCTTATTATTATGTAAGTCCATCTCTCTATGTGCGGTTTTTGGATATCCGTCGGATTCTGTTCCTGTAACATCTTTATCCTCATGAGCAGTCGCAAATAACTCTGCTTTTTCTTTTCCTATTAAAACAGTCATTTCAGCATTCCAAATTCCATGACGAAAAGCATCACTTCTGTTCCCTAAACCATTTGTCCCAAATTTTGCCTCTGTCTGCGAAGTAGCGATATTTTTTGCTGTGTTTACTTTAAGTGCATCAAAAGGATATCGAATACACAATTTCTTTTCCGCTTCCGTAAGTGCATTCCAAATATCTACAATTCCCCTTTTCATTCCCTGGTGATGTTCATCCAAAAAATCTTTTATCATTTCTTCTGAATACTCTGGGTGTTCTTCCTTAATCTTCTGAATTTCCACAATCAAATTTTTAAAATCTTTTTCCTCTGCCCCTACCAAATCACTACTTTGTTGAGTATTTTCGCTTGCCAAAACTAACGTCGGAAAAGCCATTGTCAAAACCAGTATTACACTTAATACACGAAATAATTTTTTCATAACTTAGAACCTCCTGGATATTTAGTATAGATTTATAATACCATGTTTTGTTCACTAAACTTTTTACATGTAATTTTTTCGACTCCTCATGTAAAATTTTCTTTCCCCATCATATAACATCAAAAATAAGTTATTAATTGAATTTTAAAAGAAAAAGGACAACAGTGTTCACAACTGTCATCCTTTTAATTCCAGAAAACATTTTAACTATTACTTTTTTTTGTTCTTTATGAAGCGAATAAGTATTATGGCAATTACAATTATAATGATCCATCCAAACAATGGTAGCCATGTATCCGTTATACTTTGCCATACAGCGTTCCAATTTATATCACTTTTCATTTCTACTCCTCCATTTCCCTTTTAAGATTTTTTTCCTGTACCATGTGTTTACAGGAAAAATATGTAGTCATCAAATATCCTCCATAAATAAGAGCAAACATTATTAATGTAATTCCAACATTTGCCGATATATGAATATTTAAAAAGCCTTCAGCGATTACTAAAGCCTCTTTAATACCTAAAATAGAATAGATACCTGCGACCATAAGTGGAATAACAAAAAATACTGCTATTTGTTTAAATAAAACACTAAATAACATCTCTGAGTCAGTCCCTAGCTTTTGTAGTAGCCCATAACGATAAACGTTATCTGCTGTTTCTGTTAATTGTTTTAAAGATAAAAGTGCTGCACAAATCAGTAGAAAAATCACCCCTATATAGCAACATAAAAAAACGAGAAGTGCACAAGAACCATAATACATACCATTCATCATATTCTTTTCAGAATAGCGATAACCATAGGTATCAGACTCTAGTCCAATAGGAATCATTTTTTGAATTACTTCATCTGAAACCTTCGGATCATTATATTGTACTAACAGTACATTTTCGTATTTTTTTAGTTTATCGACCAATGTGTCTGAAACGATAATGGTTCCACGATCATTATTTCCAACTGATGTCATCCACCATGTTTCTTGCAAAATGTTATTTGATGCTGCTCGCAAAGTTTTTCCCGCAATTTCAAGCGATTTATTTTTTTGTAAAAAAGTCCTTATATATTCTTGTGTTCCTTCATAATTACAATTTAGTAGAAATTCATCCTCCTTTAATTCCACCAAATCTTTTCCTTGTATTTCCATTGCTTTATTAAAATCAGATTCTGATATTACCAAAACATTGCATTCAGGAATATCTTTATCAATAGACCACAGTTTAACATCCTGATTTTCAAATAATTTACCATAAGTAAAATCCGACTCATAAACACTTATTTGTGTGTGTTTAGACGCATAGGAACCAATATCAACACCTTTTGACTGCAAATAATTAGCAATATCAGTATCCCCGGCAACATTAATATCAGCAACAACATTCAAGTCAAACGGAAGTGCCGCTTTAGAAGCCTTGTTCATAGCAATTGCTGAACTAATTCCAACAGAAACGCCACATATCGCAATCGTCAACAGACCACAAACTATCGACATAGCTAAATAGTTTGTTCTAATTTTACTTCCTATCTGTCGGCTGAAAAATGCATTCAGACCTTTAAGATAAATTCTATCATACGCCCGCATTATAGAAAGCAAAACTGAAGCGCCAGAATAAAAAAACAATATTGTACCCGTAATTAATAATATTGTCGCTATCTGAAACCTTGAGTTCTCTTTACTTGGTAATATACCATATTTATGGAATATCCAACCTGATGTTCCAATACAAATAATTGCAAATGCGAAAATAACTCCCTGCCATATTTTGTTCGGAATAAATCCTTCTTCATTTTTTCTACTTGCCGTAAATAAATCAATTAATTTCACTTTAGAAATAGTACTTACATTAAATATTACTACAACAAGAAAAATAATTACAAAACACTTAATCGTCATCTTCAAGGCTTCGATTGAAAAAACAATTTGAAATTCTGCTAAATTCACTGCAAATAGCTTTAAGGATAATAAGGATAGCCCCTGCGACAATAAAACCCCCAAAATCAAGCCACATATCAACGAAAGTACACCTATACACAAAGTTTCTCCAGCAAAGATACGAGATATTTTTCCCTTTTCCATTCCCAACAAAAGATAAAGACCCAATTCTTTTTTTCTACGTTTCAATAGAAACTGATTTGCATAAAGAATAAGAAAAGCAAGAACTATTGCTACTATTACTGACAATCCCGATATCAGAATTCCAAGTTGCTCTGATAAAAGTTGTTTCGTTGCATTTAAATTATTCAATGCAGGTTGAGATTGAATAGAATTAAACGAATAAAACAAACTAACGGAAATCATCAATGTCAAAAAATAAATTGCATAATCCTGGATATTTTTTCGTACATTTCTAAATATTAGTTTAATTGATGTCATTTTTCCCACCTCCTAGCAGGGAGACCACATCAATGATTTCTTCAAAAAATTCTTTACGTGTTTTCTGTCCTTTATGAATCTCATTGAAAATTTTTCCATCTTTAATAAATAAAATACGTTGGCAATAGCTTGCAGTAAAAGCATCATGCGTTACCATTAAAATCGTTGCGAGCAATTTTTCATTTAATTCTTCCAATATCGTCAAGAGCATTTGTGACGAACGTGAATCCAATGATCCTGTTGGTTCATCTGCCAAAACAATTGCCGGATTAGTTACCATAGCCCTTGCTGCAGCAACTCTTTGTTGCTGTCCTCCTGACATCTGATACGGATATTTTTCCAGTACATCCTCTATATTCAATGAACGAGCAATATTTCCAACCCTCTTTTTAATTTCAAATGGTTTTATTCCAGAAATAGAGAGAGCAAGTGAAATATTCTCATGCGCAGTAAGTGTATCCAGCAAATTAAAATCTTGGAAAATAAATCCTAATTTTTTGCGTCTAAAAGCAGATAATTTTTTTCCGCGTAATTCTGTAATATCATTTTCATCAACAATAATATGTCCACTTGTTACTGAATCAATTGTTGATATGCAATTTAACAACGTTGTTTTTCCCGATCCGGAGGGCCCCATTATCCCTACAAACTCTCCTTTTTCGACAGAAAAATTGATATGATCTACGGCTTTTGTAACATTTCCTTTATTCCCATAGTATTTTTGAATATCATCCACTTTTAATATTATTTTTTCCATATAATCCGTCTCCTTTCTACTATCCTTACTTTAGCATGTTTTCTTGTGTGTTGCCATTATTTTAAATTACAATTACCTTACTAAAATGTAAGGTAACAACAAAAAAGAGCAGGTATTAAATAACCTACTCCATATAATAATCACTTTTAGGAAATATAATTTTCACAACAGTCCCACTGAAACTATCACTTTCTATTGTAATGTCCATATTCATTTCTAAACAAATTTTTTTACATAGGTACAAACCAATTCCTGTAGATTTTGTAAATCGACGTCCATTATAGCCCGTAAAACCTTTATCAAAGACTCTAGTTAAATCTTCTTTCTGAATTCCGATTCCATTATCAGATATAACAAGAACATTTTTATTTTCATATTTGTTACCTTCAAAAAAAAGTTCTAATTTCTCATTCCTATACTTTATAGAATTTGCAATTATTTGACCAATGATAAAAATGCACCATTTTGTATCCGCCAATACCGGAATATCTACGTTTTGAAAATGCAAATGTCCACCGGATTCTATAATAGATTTTGAATAATTTTTAATTGCCGCATGCACTAAATATTTTAGTGTAGTCTTTTCAACCTTGAAATCTTTTTCTATCGCAGTACTTCTTGCATAAAATAAAGCCTGTTCTACAAATCTATCTATTTTTTGAAGTTCACTATCAATACGTAGTGTCGTAATATTTTTATTATTCTCAATTATTAAATGAGCAGATGTAATCGGAGTTTTTATTTCATGTACCCACATTTCAATGTATTCTCTATATTCACGATTAACCCGATCGGATTCTGCCAAACAATCATTCATGTATTTATTTGTATATTGTACCACTTGATACAAAATTTTCCCATCAATGAAATGTGGCACTTCCATTACTTCAGCCAATAATGTTTTATTTTCTAATCCATCAAAAATTTTCCACATCTGTTGATAATATTTCCATTTTCTCACAAAATCCCAAACTATACAGGCAATAAAAATAAGTCCAGACATAATCTCAAAAAGCCAAATAAACTCTATACGTATTTCTATTAGCCATAGAAATCCTCCTAACAGCAAGCTCCAGACTATAAAAGTAATAATATATATTAATTTATCACACAAAAACTCTTTAATTTTCATACTCTATACCCTAAGCCACGTTTGGTTTCTAAATAACGAGGTAATCCTATTTCCGTCAATTTTTTTCGAAGACGTACCATATTAACATTTAATGTATTTTCATCAATAAACTCCTCGCTTTGCCATAATTCATTAATAATTTCTTCTCGTGGAATTACATTTCCTTTATTCATAACTAAAAGTCTTAAAATTCCTAGTTCATTCTTGGTTAATTCCACTTCCGACTCCCCACAGCACATAGTTGCTTTTAATAAATTTATTGTTAACCCTTTATGAATTAAAATAGAATTATTTTGTACTTCATAAATTCGTTTAATGACTTTTTGAATACGCGCAATCAGTACCTGTGCGTTATACGGCTTTGCAATAAAGTCATCTGCACCTATGTTCAAACTCATAAGTTCATCAAAATCTGTATTTCTGCTCGTTAAAACAATAATTGGAACATCTGATGATTTCCTTACCTCTCTGCAAACAGTAAAACCATCTTGGAATGGAAGATTAATATCTAGTAAAATAAGTTCCGGTTCTGCTGCTAAAATCTGCTCTGTAATGTTTTTAAAAGCACTACAACTTTCACATGAATACCCATACTTTTCCAACAAAGTAATAAGTTCCATACGAATTGCTTCTTCATCTTCAACTATATAAATTTTCATATAAAACCATCCTACTTATACTGCCTATATTACGTTTATTTGACTTTATACCAATGCTGAATATAATTCTTTATATTGTCCATTATTTTTTATCAAATCATCGTGCTTTCCCTGCTCAACTATTTTCCCATTCTCTAATACAACAATTAGATCCGCGTCCATTATTGTTGACAGCCTATGAGCAATTATAATTTGAGTAGCTCCCATTTTTTTAATTTCATCTGATACCTTTCGTTCATTTATATTATCCAATGAACTGGTTGCCTCATCTAACAGTAAAATTTTAGGTTTTCCTACAATAGCTCTGGCAAGAGCAATTCTTTGTCTTTGTCCGCCAGATAAATTTAGTCCTAATTCTGAAATTTCTGTATAATACTGCATAGGCATTTCCTCAATTTCATCACTTATTTGAGCCAACTCACATGCCTTCTTCACCTGTTCTAATCCTATATTATTTCTATTCATTACAATATTATCATATATCGAATTATTAAACAAGGTTATATCTTGTGGCACTATTCCAACTTGTTGTCGCAACGCCTTCTTCTTCCATTTTTTCAATTCAATATCATCAAAATAAATGTTTCCATTAGTAGGCTCATAAAGTCCTACTAACAATTTTGCTAACGTACTTTTTCCAGATCCAGACTTCCCTACGATTGCTACTTTCATTCCACTCTTGATAGTAAGGCTAATCGAATCCAGTATTTGTGCAGAATCTTTTGTATATCTAAATCCGACATTCTCAAGTTTTATATCACCATTCAAAGTAGTTTCACTCGCATCAAACTTATCTGACTCCTCATCACATTTCATTATATCTACAAGTCGATCGAAAATCACGCTGCTATTAATAAAACTAGTCCACAAATTCAATACTGATGAAGAAAGACCAAAAAATGTATTTCCTAATGAGTAAATCGCAACTATCGAACCAATAGAAATCACACTTTTATTAGCTAAATATATGCCTATTATCAGCAATATAGCCGGCGAAATAAATTGCAAAAAAGCATTTATTGATTGAATATAATTTTTAATTTTTTCAGTGAATAAACTTTTTTCATAATATTTATCAAAAGCCTTATTCCATGTAGTAAATATATCATCTTCAATCGCACTCATTTTTACCCCTAGCATTGAATAAACGGTTTCTAATTGAATCCCTTGTACCTTACTTTGACTAGATGTAATTGAACGACTATTATCAATTAAAACAGATCTGGTAGAAGAAACAATGATAATATTCAATACCAGAAGGCAACAGGCAGCAACTCCCAAAACTTTGGATAACGAATATATATATACTAAAATTACAATACCTGCTCCACAATCCAACACAGAAGAAATAAACTGATTTGCAAATAATTCCTTAATATTTAAACAAGTATTTAAAGAATAAATAATATCCCCACTACTCCTAACTGAAAAAAATTTGTATGGTAACTTCAATAAATGTGAAAATATATTTTTGTTTAAAGAACGATCTAAATATGCACGCAATTTTACCAGCTTTGCATTTTTTATTAAATTAAATATAAAATACAATATGCTGATAGCAACGATTGTACCAAAAACAATATTACTATTTTTATAATTATTCCCTTGAACAATATTATCTATGATATTTTGTACAATTACAGGCATACCAATCGTAAACACATACACAAATAATGAAGCTATAATAATTTCTATGTACAAAGTTTTTCTTTCAAAAATATATGGAAGGAAATAATGCCATGAATATATCTTCTCTTTATTTGGTCTAAAGCTTTCATTCGGAGTAGGTGTAATGGCATAACCAGTGTATCCTTCTTCTAGTTCTTCGTATGTCATTTTATAACGCCCAATCGCAGGATCCACGACTGTCACAAAATATTTACTTACTTTTTCTAAAACCATAAAATGACTATTTGACCAGAAAAATATTGCAGGTTTTTTAAGAAGTTTCAATTTATCTATAGGAATGTTATAGCTCTTAACGTCAAAACCATTATTCCTAAGAACATTAATCAGTTGCTGGAAAGAGCTACCATCTCTTCCTATTTCTAGCTGATTTCTTAATTCTTCCATAGATGAGTATTCCAATGCAATAGTGCATGCTTTCCAGAAATTCAGAGCACCCTTTTCCGGAAAAATAGTGCATATCTTTCCGGAGCAGAGTGCAGTCATT